>ERZ834798.799-NODE-799-length-33417-cov-8.772286_pt1 | contig 33417 bp, 27 predicted proteins | sample MGYA00519689_ERZ834798 | MGnify/ENA primary metagenome ERZ834798 (study PRJEB31850, sample SAMEA3708761) | human gut metagenome | biome: human gut; feature: human-associated habitat; material: faeces | place: China | collected 2014 ...
CAATAATGTTTATCAGTCGTTTACATCGTGCATCCAACTTGATGCAATGAATAACAGTACGGCTACTGAAGTAACCGTAGGACCGGTTATTACTTTGTCCCGGAGTGGTGTTGTTTCCAGTGGTAACACAACTTGGGGGAAATGGATGTCAACCGAAGCTAAATTACAGGAAGCTCTTGGAACAAAAGAGACATCTAAAAGTGATGATGGCTCTGTTTGGGGAGAATTGAAAAAACTATTGGCAGTCATAAATGTTTGTGGTAGTATTGTTATAGACTTGGATTTCTTGAACGATCTAAGAGATTTAGATGAGGTGTTTGGTACTGCCGGCTTGTTTACTTATCGGTATAATGAAGATGAACGAAATGAATTCAAGGATATAAAAGGTATTTTGGCTACTACGATACTTGATGAGAACGTTTATGAACAAATACGCTATGAGTGTGGGTTCGTGTATCAGAGACAGCGAAAGAACGGAGAGTGGGGTAGTTGGAGAATAACGAGCGTTAATGACTATAATGTTTCTTTATATCATGTCGATCCGAGTGATAATACAAACAGATTCACATTAGATAAGGCTATATACCTCGTTCCTATTGAGCTAAGGAACACTGGTATCAAATGTTCATTCTTAGATAAAGTAGGTAAATATCATACTTATGTATATGTCGGCAGTGATTATGTACCGGACTCATGGAATGAGGTTAATACCTATGAAGATGCAAAAGGCAAAGGCCTGAAACTGGATATGTCCAGAGGAAAACCGGCAGTTAACCAGCTGGATATGACAATGGATTATCTCGATGTTGTAAATTCTCAGAGCGCTATGAAGGCTGAGGATGGAATGGATGTTCGAAATTATGGTGGCCTGGACGGTATTCCTGAGGCAAAGAAACTGATCGCTGACATTTTGGAAGTGAAGCCGGAGAATGTGATCGTCTGCGGTAATGCCAGCCTGACCATCATGTATGATACCGTATCCCGGGCTATGACTCATGGCATCTTAGGCAATACCCCCTGGTGTAAGCTGGATCATGTAAAGTTCCTGTGTCCCGTACCCGGTTATGACAGACATTTTGGAATCACAGAGCATTTCGGAATTGAAATGATCAATGTGCCCATGACACCCAAAGGACCGGATATGGACATGGTAGAGAAGCTGGTGTCTGAAGATCCTGCCATCAAGGGTATCTGGTGTGTACCGAAATACTCCAACCCTCAGGGCTATTCCTACTCCGATGAGACTGTAAGACGTTTCGCAGCATTGCAGCCTGCCGCACCGGATTTCCGTATTTTCTGGGATAATGCCTATGCCATCCATCATTTATATGATGACAGACAGGACCAGCTGTTAGAGATTCTTTCCGAGTGTGAGAAAGCAGGACATCCGGACATGGTATTCGAGTTCTGCTCCACCTCCAAGGTAACCTTCGCAGGAGCCGGCATTGCGGCTATTGCATCTTCCAAGGCAAACCTGGATGATATGCGCAAGTCCATGACGATCCAGACGATTGGTTATGATAAGATCAACCAGTTACGCCATGTACGTTATTTCAAGAATATCAATGGTGTACGTGAACATATGAAGAAGCACGCAGCGATCATGCGTCCCAAGTTCGAGGCTGTACTGCAAGTGCTGGAGAATGAGTTGGGAGGCTTAGGCATCGGTACCTGGACTAAGCCCAACGGTGGATATTTCATCTCCTTTGATGCCCTGGAAGGCTGTGCCAAGGCTATCGTGGCAAAGTGTAAGGAAGCAGGCGTGACTCTGACCGGAGCAGGCGCTACTTTCCCCTACAAGAAGGATCCCAAGGACTCCAATATCCGTATTGCGCCTTCCTTCCCCACACCGGAGGAGATGGCAATGGCTACGGATCTGTTCGTACTCTGCGTCAAGATGGTGAGCGTAGATAAATTACTGGAAAACAGGTAAGTATTCGATTTGGATGAGAAGGGATGATAAGTCATGGAAGAATTCAAGCGTATCAGCCGTGATCTGGTAGCAAAGGGTGCTATTATCGACTATTATCAGGATACCATGCAGATTCCCAACGGTAATATAGCAAAATGGGATCTGATCGACCATAAAGGGGCGGCTGCAGTAGTAGCCGTGAGAGAAGACGGTAAGCTTCTGATGGTGCGTCAGTACCGCAATGCCCTGGAACGTGAGACTCTGGAGATCCCGGCAGGCGGACTGAACGGGAGAGAAGAGCCCACGGATCAGGCAGCTATGCGGGAATTGCAGGAAGAGACCGGGTATCATACTGACCATGTGGAACTGTTGACCTCTATTTATACCACAGTGGCATTCTGCAATGAGAAGATCGATATTTATCTGGCCAGAGGACTGAAAGACAGAGGAAACCAGCATCTGGATGAAGATGAATTCATCAATGTAGAGGCTTATTCCGTAGAAGAATTAAAGCAGATGATCTACGACTGCAGGATTCAGGATGCCAAGACAATCTGCGGCATTTTAACTTACGCGTCCAAATACCTGAGTGAGTAATTCCGTTACAGACAAAAGCAGTCACGACCGGCTGCTACATAATGATTTTAGGAAAGCCCATCCAGACAGGCAGTACCTGTCCGGATGGGCTTTTTCTTTTCTGAAAGACGAATAAGAAAGCATGATTTTCCATGTTGTCCGCATATATTACTAACAACGCCTGACGGGAGACGAGAATATATGAAATGGAACAGATCCATGTTACCTGCGGGAAAACTCCCGCTGCACTTTTTGTTTTTGACGGGATTTGTGGTGGGATTGTTTGCGGTGTATTTCGGACGGGGAATTCTGTTAAACCGTGCGGGAATGCTGGATGAGGACACGTTATATCGCATGAAATATATGACCGTGGACAGCAGTATCCTGTTCTGGTACGTGCTGTGCAAAAGATGTCGGAATTTTCTGGTGCTTATTATCATGGCAACGACTTATCTGGGATGGATTTTCTGCGGAGGAGTCACCGTAAAATACGGATTCTCTGTGGGCTTTTTTCTGAGTACGGCAGTGTTTAGGTATGGAATCAAGGGGATCCTTCTGGGGATCGTGAGCATCTTTCCCCATTATCTGTGTTACCTGCCGGCTATGATCCTGTTACTCAGATGGTGTGAAGATATGCACCGGAGTATTTATTTTTACCATCACACAACCGGGCAGGGAAAAAAATCCCTGCCCGGCAGATTGGGAAAACTGGCGCTCATATGGATCGCACTGGTTTTCGGATGTTTATTGGAATGTTTTGTGAATCCTGCGTTATTAAAAGGATTCCTGCAGTTTTTTTGAAACTGTTTTAACGATTCAGCACCCCATTTGCAAAATCGTTCTTTTTATTCGTACTCAGCGATATCGTAGATCAGACGCTCACTGTCTTCCCAGCCCAGACAGGGATCGGTGATGGACTTGCCGTAGCAGCCGGCACCCACCTTCTGGTTGCCTTCCTCGATGTAGCTCTCGATCATGACGCCCTTGACCAGCTTGTGCAGATCGGGGCTGAGTTTACGGCTGTGCATGACTTCCTTGGTGATACGGATCTGCTCCTTGAACTGCTTGTTGGAGTTGGAGTGGTTCGCATCGATCACGCAGGCAGGATTCTTCAGATCCATTTTTTCATACATATCCCACAGACGGATCAGATCCTCGTAATGGTAGTTGGGGATATTGGCACCGTGCTTGTTGGTAGCACCGCGCAGTACGGTGTGTGCCAGATCGTTGCCGTGGGTATTCACCTCCCATCCGGTATAGATGAAGGAGTGGGGGTGCTGTGCCGCATATACGGAGTTCAGCATTACGGAGAAATCTCCGCTGGTAGGATTCTTCATACCGGCAGCTACATCGAAGCCGCTGACAGTCAGACGATGCTGCTGATCCTCTACGGAACGGGCACCGATGGCCACATAGGAGAGGATATCGGATACATAACCCCAGTTCTCCGGGTATAACATTTCATCTGCGGCAGTGAGACCGGTCTCTTTGATGGCGCGGATGTGCATTTTACGCATGGCCATCAGACCTGCCAGGAAATCCGGTTTCTTCTCGGGATCGGGCTGGCTGGTGATACCCTTGTAGCCTTCGCCGGTGGTGCGGGGCTTGTTGGTGTAGATTCTGGGCACCAGGATCAGCTTGTCCTTAACTTTCTCATTCACTTTGGCAAGACGATTGACGTAATCACATACGGAATCTTCGTTATCAGCGGAGCAGGGTCCGATAATCACCAGAAACTTATTGCTTTTGCCGGTGAGGACGTCACGGATTTCAGCATCTCTTTCTTCTTTGATCCTGGCTAATTCTGCCGGAAGGGGCAGTTCCTTGCGGATCTCCGCAGGAGTGGGCAGTTTTTTGATAAATTCGAAACTCATGGTATTCCATCGTGCGCAGGGCACGTCCTTTCTGCTAAATGTCATTGCTCATTATAGCCCAGATCGTGCAAGGATGCAAGAAAATTTAGCGATTTAAAGCGAAAAAGAGAAAAGGAACGGATAAATTGCTGTGCTAAAGCGTTAATTTGGAAAATTATATTGACAGGTATACGGGTTTGCCATAAAGTAAAAATGTATCTGAAATGTTACAAAAAAAGTACGAGAGAGGGCAAAATTATGTATGGAACAATTTGGGCATTGCTGCCGCCTGTGGTGGCAATCGTATTGGCACTGATCACAAAAGAAGTATATTCGTCACTGTTTATCGGCATTGTTACGGGAGCTTTGATTTATACCGGATTTTCTCCTATTGCAACGCTGGATACGGTGATCAACGAAGGATTTATCAATTCCGTGGCGGATGCATGGAATATCGGTATCTTCATGTTCCTGATCCTGTTGGGTACCATGGTAGCACTGATGAACAAGGCAGGAGGCTCTGCAGCCTTCGGCGAATGGGCGAAAAAGCATGTAAAGACCAGAGCGGGAGCGCTGCTTTCCACCTTTTTATTAGGTGTTCTGATTTTCGTGGATGACTATTTTAACTGTCTGACTGTAGGCTCTGTTATGATGCCGGTAACAGACGGACATAAGATTTCCCGAGCAAAGCTGGCATACATTATTGATGCCACCGCAGCACCCATCTGTATGATCGCACCGATCTCTTCCTGGGCGGCCGCAGTATCCGGTATGGTGGATGAAGGTGTTTATTCCGGTATTGAACTGTTCGTAAGAGCTATTCCTTATAACTATTATTCTCTGCTGACCATCGTATTCGTCGTCGGTATGGCGCTGATGGGCTTCGACTACGGCCCCATGGCAAAGCATGAGCGCAATGCCAGAGAAAAGGGTGATCTGTTCACCGAGGGAGAGCGCGTGGCCAATGCAGACAATGCACCCAAAGGTTCCACCAGAGGCAAGGTCTACGATCTGTTGATCCCGGTGATCGTACTGATTGTCTGCTGTGTCATCGGCATGATCTATGTCGGCGGCTTCTTTGAAGGCGTGGGCTTTATCGATGCATTCAGCGCAACGGATGCTTCCGTGGGACTGCCCTGGGGATCTTTGATCGCATTACTATTTGCCATTGTATACTATATGTGCAGAAGACTGGTATCCTTCAAGGAGGCCATGAACTGTCTGACCCAGGGCTTCATTGCCATGGTTCCTGCCATGCTGATCCTGACCTTTGCCGTTACTCTGAAGACCATGACCGGACTGTTAGGTGCGGATGTCTATGTGGCAGGCCTGATGCAGGGAGCATCCACGGGGCTTACCAATATGCTTCCGGCCATCATTTTCCTGGTAGCATGTTTCCTGGCCTTTGCTTCCGGTACCAGCTGGGGAACCTTCGGCATTCTGATCCCTATCGTTACCGGCGTATTTACCGATCCCACGACCGGAGCTATCGTACCCGGGGCCGAGCATCTGATCATCATCGGTGTGTCTGCATGTCTGGCAGGTGCTGTTATGGGTGACCATTGTTCCCCCATCTCCGATACGACTATTATGGCTTCTGCGGGAGCACAGTGTAATCATATCAACCATGTATCCACCCAGGTACCTTATGTATTGACCGTGGCGGTAATCTCTTTTGTGACTTATACCATTGCCGGTTTTGTACAGAATGTGGTGATCTGTCTGGTGATCGGTATTCTGCTGACACTGGCTACTCTGGTGGTTCTGAAACGTGTCTTCGGAGAGAAGGCTGTCGTACGGAAATAACGTAAGCGCAGGAATGCGACTGTGAGAAAGGAAATATATATAAATTATGAAATACGACTATCTGGTGGTCGGCTCCGGATTGTACGGAGCGGTGTTCGCAAGAGAAGCGGCTGACAGAGGGAAAAAGGTTCTGGTCATCGATAAACGCCCTAATGTGGCGGGAAACATTTATACGGAAACCGTGGAAGGAATTTATGTCCACAAATACGGTGCCCATATTTTTCATACCAATGATACAAAGGTGTGGAAATACATTACGCGATTTGCGGAGTTCAACCGTTTCACCAATTCTCCGGTGGCCAATTATCACGGAGAGTTGTACTCACTGCCTTTTAACATGTACACTTTTAATAAAATGTGGGGTGTGGTGACTCCCGAAGAAGCTGCGGCCAAGATTGAAGAGCAGCGGCAAGCTGCCGGGATCACGGAACCGAAAAATCTGGAGGAACAGGCCATCTCTCTGGTGGGTAAGGATATTTTTGAAAAGCTGGTAAAGGGCTACACCGAGAAGCAGTGGGGACGTGACTGTAAAGATCTTCCGGCCTTCATTATCAAACGTCTGCCGGTGCGTCTGACTTTTGACAACAACTATTTCAATGCGTTGTATCAGGGCATTCCCATTGGCGGTTACACGAAACTGGTGGAACATCTGTTAGAGGGCATTGAGGTACGCCTGAACATAGATTATCTGGAGCAGAAAGAGGAACTGGATAAACTGGCAGAGACTGTTGTCTATACCGGCCCCATCGATGCCTATTTCGGCTACTCTCTGGGAGCACTGGAATATCGTTCCGTCAGGTTCGAGACAGAGGTGCTGGATATTCCCAACTTCCAGGGAAATGCTGCGGTGAATTACACGGATCGTGAGACTCCCTGGACCCGGATCATCGAGCACAAATGGTTCGAGTTTGGCAAGGACGAACAGGGACAGGATCTCCCGAAGACGGTCATCAGCAGAGAGTACAGTTCCGAATGGAAGCCGGGAGATGAGCCTTATTATCCGGTCAATGATGAAAAGAACGGCGCTTTGTATGCAGAGTATAAAAGGCTGGCAGATACGGAAAAGAACGTGATCTTCGGCGGAAGACTGGCGGAATACCGCTACTATGATATGGATGCGGTCATTGCCTCGGCATTGAAGAAGAGCGAAGAAGTATTGTAATGTAACAGATCATAAATGAGGGCAAAAGAAATGCAGTGGCGTGGGTAACGTCACTGCATTTTTTATAGCTGCGCCGTCGGCGCACGTTTTGAAACAACCTTTAGCCGATCTGCGGTTTTGCTTTTCTCTTATTTCGGAACTCTCTGACAGCGATCAGCAGATCATAACGATATACCAGTGTGTACATCACAGCCGCCATGACGAATGCGGTAAGCACATCAAATACGGAATGCTGTTTGATGAACATGGTTGCCATAATAATGGAGACAGCCAGGATCAGGGAACCGATGCGGATGCCCTTTTTCTTCTCAAAGCATTTGCTGCGGATAATGGCAAAGTGTGCACCCAGAGAATTATATACATGAATGCTGGGCCACAGGTTGGTAGGAGTGTCTGTCCGATACAGAGCGGCTACCATACGGGTGAAGATATTGTCTCTCGGCATAACAGCGGGACGAAGGTGCTGTCCGTTGGGCCACAGGGTGGATACGATCAGGAAAATCGTCATGCCCGTGAAGAGGAAGATACAGGTGCGGTAATAATCCTCTTTGTTCTTGAAAAAGAAATAAATGACCACAGCCGATACATAGGCAAACCACAAAAAGTAAGGGATGACGAACACTTCACAAAAAGGAATATAATCATCCGCCGCCATATGTATGATCCGGTAATGTCCGGTAGTATTTTTCTCCAGCCAGGCGAACCAGGCCATGTAAATAATGCCATATATAATAAGAGGAATGGCATGTTTATATTTCAAATAGAAGATCCGTAATTTTTCCATAAAAACCTCATTTCTCTAAAAACCTATGTTCTAAAATCAATTTTAGTATAGCTATCGGAACAAAAAAATCAAGGCTTTTTTGGAATACTTAAGCATTCTTAAGAAAATCTTTAGAGTGTGTTAAATCTGTTTAAGGTGTGATCATCCGGATGGCACCGGGGAGACATTCCACCCGGAAACCGCGGCTCTTTCTTGTCACTTCTCCGTCTGTATGCACCCACAGAGGAGCGGAAGCTGTTATGGACATCTGTGTGGCGGTATGGGCATTGATGCCTTTGACAAAATAATGTTTGCCGAAAAAGGCAGTGGGCAGGGCCAGCAGAACCAATCCCTTGGAAATATTGCCTACGGAACAGAGATCCAATACCCCGTCATGATCGACAGCGGGAGGGCAGAACATGAAACCGCCGCCCTCGTAACGGTGACTCATACAGGTCACGAACAGAAAACGGGGGAGTTCTACGGATTCCTTTTTGTCATGTACCTTGTCCTCCAGTGTCAGCGTGCAGGAGACCTTGCGGGCAGTGATCAGCTGTTTTAAGGCGATACCCAGATAGGTCAGCTTTCCTAAGCCGATCCGGTTCATGGTATCCTTGATCCGGGAACTCATGGCTTCCGCACAGACAGCGGCATCAAAGCCGATCCCGCAGCTGACGGCAAAAAGCCTGGATTCTTCCGGCTGGTCTTCGTCCAGATAGGTCAGTCTCCCCAGATCCATGGCTCTGGGAGTATTATTATGAAGGATCAGATTGAGAGCAGCCTTTGGATCCTTGGAAATTCCCAGATCTCGGGCCAGATCATTGCTGGAGCCGGTGGGAATGTAGCCGAGGATGACTTTGGAAGGATCTGCAATGCCCTGAAGGGCCTCGTTTATCGTGCCGTCACCCCCCAGAACGATGAGCGTTAAGTCAGGCTCTGCAGCATGCTCTGCGGTGATCTGTGCGGCCAGCTGTCGGACTTCTCCGGCTTTCCCGGAAAAATAGGTCTGATATTCGGTATTGCCTGCTTTCAGAGCCGGCTCCACCTGTTCGGCCCAGATCTTTGCCCCTCTTCCGGAGCGGGAGGCGGGATTGATAATAATATGATACATGAGGATTCCTCATCTTTCGTAAAGTTGTAACTATTCAGAGCCGGGAAAATTTGCATAAATTTGCGAATCATGCTTGCATGAATGAGCATAATTTTGAAAATTTTTATGGCGAATGAGGCTCTGAATAGTTATGTTAAAGTTTATTCTAACACACCAGGGGGCTTCTGCCAACATTGTTCATTTTCTATCTTTGCAAATAAAAGGTTCTATGCTATACTAAACCATAAGTTTAGCGAATTAACGTAACATAAGGAGGAATGAGGCATGTATTCATTGGATGAAGTAAAAAAAGTAGATCCCGAAGTGGCACAGGCCATTATTGACGAGGAGAATCGTCAGAACAGTCACATCGAGCTGATCGCATCTGAAAACTGGGTGAGTAAGGCTGTTATGGCAGCTATGGGAAGTCCACTGACCAATAAATATGCGGAAGGATATCCCGGCAAGAGATATTACGGTGGTTGTGAGTGCGTGGATGTCATCGAGAATCTGGCGATCGAACGTGCCAAGAAGCTGTTTGGATGTGATTATGCCAATGTACAGCCCCATTCCGGAGCACAGGCAAATATGGCAGTGCAGTTCGCTGTGCTGAAGCCCGGCGATACCATTATGGGTATGAATCTGGATCACGGCGGACATCTGACCCATGGTTCACCCGTCAATATGTCCGGTAAATATTTCCATGTAGTACCTTACGGCGTGGATGACAACGGTTTCCTGGATTATGACAGAATGAGAGAGCTGGCCCTGGAATGCAGACCCAAGATGATCATTGCAGGTGCTTCTGCATATGCACGTACCATTGATTTCAAAAAGTTCCGTGAAGTAGCGGATGAAGTCGGTGCGGTACTGATGGTAGATATGGCACATATCGCAGGCCTTGTGGCAGCAGGCCTTCATCCCAGTCCCATTCCCTATGCGGATGTAGTGACCACCACCACCCACAAGACACTGCGCGGACCCAGAGGCGGTATGATCCTCTGCAACAAGGAAGCCAACGAGAAATTCAATTTTAATAAAGCTATTTTCCCCGGCATTCAGGGCGGCCCGCTGATGCATGTCATCGCAGCCAAGGCTGTCTGCTTCGAGGAAGCATTAAGCGACGACTTTAAGGTATATCAGAAGAACATTGTGGACAACGCACAGGCATTGTGCAAGGGCCTGATGAGCCGTGACATCAAGATTGTCTCCGGCGGTACCGACAATCATCTGATGCTGGTAGACCTGACCCCTTACGGTCTGACCGGTAAGGCAGTGGAGAAGCTGTTGGATGCAGCTCACATCACCGCCAACAAGAACACCATCCCCAACGATCCCCAGTCTCCGTTCGTGACCAGTGGTATCCGCCTGGGAACCCCTGCGGTAACTTCCAGAGGTCTGAACACCGAGGATATGGATCAGGTGGCAGAGGCCATTGCCATGGTCATCAAGGGCGGCGAGGAACAGGTTCCCGCAGCCAGAGCCATCGTTCAGAAATTAACAGACAAATATCCTCTGATCTAGGCAGAAGCTGTTTGCAAAGGTCAGCCCGTACATGCAAATGTGCAGGCTGGCCTTTATTTATGTTGGAGTTGAGTTTATACAGTCGTCGTGTTAAAATGTTGGACGGAATACAAAAGAACAGCAGATAGAGGGAACAGATGAAAAAAGAGAAAAGGAAAACACATCGCTTGTTCCTGCAGCTTACGAGGATCTTCAGGATGCATATGTGAGACTGATGGACGGAGCGGCGGGAGATGCGATTTTCCCATATCAGGAGGGAGAAAAAAGAGAACGCCGGTACATTTTTTATGAGAATACAGAACACGTCATGTATGAATGGTTACAGACGGGACCGGCATGGGATTTTAACGCATATCGGGAGACGGGGAACAAATATCCCCGCAAGAATTAGAGACAACCCCTGTTTTGAACTTTTTGGAATTTACAGCAAAAGGTTAAAAATGGGGGTTGTCTTTCATGCTTTACTGTGCTAGAATATCCCTCGGTGAAAAACAAGTGTCCGCACTACAGATACGAACCGGAAGAAAGGATAACATATGGGAGAAACGACCAAGTATTTTGTGGTGAAGCAGAAGGCAATCCCCGAAGTACTGTTAAAGGTAGTGGAAGCAAAGCGGCTTCTGGAGTCAGAGAAGGTTCTGACCATACAGGAAGCGGTTGATGCGGTAGGTATCAGCCGCAGTTCTTTTTATAAGTACAAAGATGATATTTTTCCCTTTCATGACAATTCCCAGGGAACGACCATCACTCTTACCTTTCAGATGGATGATGAACCGGGGATATTGTCGGATGTGCTGAAGATCATCGCAGAGTACCGGGCCAATATCCTGACGATCCATCAGAGTATTCCCATCAACGGAATCGCTTCTCTGACATTGAGTATTCAGGTATTGCAGACCACGGGGGACATTTCCCGGATGATTGAGCAGCTGGAGGGACAGCCCAGTGTACATCATGTAAAAATACTGGCAAAAGAATAAAATTTTTCACACGCAATTTGTGCCTGCGCAAGGTACTAAAGTACCTGAAGGTTTGCAGGCTATGAGAAAGGCAAGGGTTATGATATGATCAACGTTGCAGTATTAGGCTACGGCACCGTGGGCAGCGGTGTGGTGGAAGTTATCGAGAAAAACAAGGACATGGTGAACAAGAAGTCCGCACAGGAACTGGAGGTAAAATACATCCTGGATCTGAGAGATTTCCCCGGAGATCCTTACGAGGACAAAGTCATTCATGATTTCAATACGATCTTACATGACGACAGTGTGACTATTGTCTGTGAGACCATGGGCGGTGTCGGAGCCGCTTATCAGTTCACGAAGCAGGCTCTGGAACGGGGCAAGAGCGTCTGCACCTCCAACAAGGAGCTGGTAGCCAAGCACGGTCCCGAACTGCTGCAGATCGCCAGAGAACATAATTGTAACTATCTGTTCGAAGCCAGTGTGGGCGGCGGTATTCCCATTATCCGTCCGTTGAATTATTCCCTGACAGCAGAAAAGATCGAGGCTATCAACGGTATCTTAAACGGTACTACGAATTATATCTTAAGTAAAATGGAAAAAGAGGGTGCGGACTTTGCTGCGGTTCTGAAGGAAGCGCAGGACAAAGGCTATGCGGAGCGCAATCCGGAAGCGGATGTGGAAGGTTATGATGCCTGCCGTAAGATTGCAATTTTGTCTTCCCTGATGTTCAGTAAAAATGTGGATTCCGAGAAGGTTCCCACCGAAGGTATCACTAAGATCACAGCAGCGGATTTCGAATATGCCAATGCCACAGATCATACCATCAAGCTATTGGGCAGAAGCAGGGCCATTGATGATAATACCGCAGAGGTTATGGTAGCACCGTTTTTACTTTCCAAAGAACATCCGCTTGCCATGGTACATGGTGTATTCAATGCTGTATTTGTCACCGGCAACATGCTGGGAGATTCCATGTATTACGGACGGGGCGCAGGTAAGCTTCCCACCGCCAGCGCGGTAGTATCGGATGTCGTCGACTGTGCAAGACATCAGGGCAAGGTGATCATGTGCTTCTGGGACAAAGAGGAAGTAAAGCTGGCAGACATCGGTGAGGCCGAGAGAAGTTTCTTCATCCGGGCAAAGGCCGGAGCGGAAGATGCGGTTACAGCAGCGTTCCCCGGAGGCCGGATGGTACATCTTAAGGACCGGAAGGAAGACTTCGGATACTTCACGCAGAGTATGAAGGAAAAAGATTTTCAGGCAAAATACGAGGCACTGGGCGAGCAGATGCTCGGCAGGATCCGTCTGGTATAAAAAGGATATACTATTATTAGATAGAGTTGAGGAGAAAATGTTATGTCAAAAGTAGTGAAATTCGGTGGAAGTTCTCTGGCAAGCGCAGAGCAGTTCAAAAAAGTAGGAAACATCATCCGGGCAGATAAGGAGAGAAAATATGTGGTACCTTCCGCACCGGGGAAAAGATTTTCCGATGACACCAAGGTAACGGATATGTTGTATGCCTGCTATGATCTGGCAGATCAGGGCAAGAGCTTCAAGGCAGAGCTGGATGCTATCAAAGCCCGTTATCAGGAGATCATCGACGGACTGCAGCTGGATCTGGATCTTGTCGATGAGTTCAAGACTATTGAGAAGAACTTTAAGGCAAAGGCCGGCAGCAATTACGCGGCTTCCCGTGGTGAATATCTGAACGGTATTATCATGGCAAATTATCTGGGCTATGATTTCATTGATGCGGCAACCGTCATCTTCTTCGATGAGAACGGCGAATTTGATGCAGCAAAGACCAATGAAGTACTGCGTGCCAGACTGGCAGAGAGCAAGGAAGCAGTTGTACCCGGCTTCTACGGTGCCATGCCCGACGGAACGGTGAAGACTTTCTCCAGAGGCGGTTCCGACATCACCGGTTCCATCGTGGCCAAGGCTGCCAAAGCGGATGTCTATGAGAACTGGACCGATGTATCCGGTTTCCTGATTGCGGATCCCCGCATCATTGATCATCCCGAGGCTATTGAGACTATCACCTATCGTGAACTTCGCGAGCTGGCCTATATGGGTGCTACCGTTCTTCATGAGGATGCCATTTTCCCGGTACGTCAGGAAGGTATCCCTATCAATATCCGCAATACAAACGCTCCCGAGGACAATGGTACCTGGATCGTGGGAAGCACCTGTCAGAAGTCCAAATACGTGATCACCGGTATCGCCGGCAAGAAGGGCTTCTGCTCCGTCAATATTGAAAAAGATATGATGAACTCCGAGATCGGTTTCGGCAGAAAGGTATTGCAGGCATTTGAAGAAAATGGTATTTCCTTCGAGCATGTTCCCTCCGGCATTGATACCATGACGGTATTCGTACATCAGGATGAGTTCATGCACAAGGAACAGAAGGTAGTGGCAGGCATCCACAGACTGGCCAATCCCGACGCCATTGACATCGAATCCGACCTGGCATTGATCGCTGTCGTAGGCCGTGGCATGAAGTCCACCCGCGGCACTGCAGGCAGAATCTTCTCCGCACTGGCACACAAAAATATCAATGTCAAGATGATCGACCAGGGATCTTCCGAGCTGAACATCATCATCGGTGTGGCAAATGAAGATTTTGAGACTGCAATTCAGGCAATCTATGATATCTTTGTGATCACAAGATTATAAGTTTATCAGATATAAAAAGACAGGTCAGTTCGACCTGTCTTTTTATGGTTCCGGATATTGGATCATATCCAGTATCGGAGTTCGTATAATATATTGGTAGGCCTCAAAAATTTTCTCCGCAGGGACTTCTTTCGGAGAGGAGAGCCATAACTTTAGAATTTCAATTAATAAGAGGGCATTATAATATGCCAGTGACTGCGGTGTGATAAGTTCGCAGGGCATTTTCCTCATAGGATGTCTGGACAGAATCCGGAAAAAGGTCTGTTCACAGTAGTGTGAAAAAAATTCTCCGAAGCAATTCTGGCCTGTGATTTCAAAAAGTCGATGATAATATTCCTTATTTTTTTCAAAACAGATAAACATCAGCTTGATGGCTTCCTGTTCCATATCGTTTTCGATCATGACTTCGACTTTGCTGCCGATGTCCCGGTCGAACAGAAACTCAATCACTTCGTATTTATCCTGAAAATAGTTATAGAAAGTAGGGCGGATCACATGTGCACCATCCGTGATCATTTTGATGGAAATCTTCTGAAAAGGCATGGTAAGCACAAGAGAACGAAAACTGTCTGCCAATAATTCTTTTGTCTTCATCACAGGACTCCTTTTCCTATAAAAGAACCGAGATAGAGATATTATAACCAAAAAACTTTCTTTTCTCAACTCTAAACGACACTTTCGCCAAAATGTCGCGGAATATTTACAGTTATCGAAAAAATGTAAGAGCAGGAAAAACGCTGTGCAAGGGTTGTATCTTACCATATGCCGGAAAATTGTTTAAAGTAAAAAATGAAAAGAGATAAAAACATTATAACGGGAGAAAGGGGTTGCATGGATGGCATGGTATGAAATTTTCATTGTATCGGTGGGACTATCCCTGGATGTCTTTACCTATGCATTATACAAAGGCGCTATGCTTTCCAGACTGGACAAAAAGCAGATCCTGAAAATGATCCTGCTGTTCACAGGATGGCAGAGCGGTGCAATGCTTTTAGGAAGCCTGATTTCGGAACTTCCGTACATTGCAATGAACTATCAGCGGACAGAAAGACTGTTCAGGGCGGCATCGGCAGTTATTTTTTTCCTGATCGGGATATGGCTGATCGTCCGGGCACTACATATGCGGGACCCGCTGGAACGAAGGGAAGATGCCTTCGCCTGGAGACAGCTATGCATTTGGGCCATGCTTACCAGTGTGGACAGTTTTCTGACGGGAATTGGCATGGGCTTTTTAGACACCAGAGTAACGGTGCAGATCATTCAGCTGGCAATTATGGCTGCGCTGGCGGTCATCGTCGGCATCTATGCGGGATATCGGATCGGGTGTCATGGAAGAAACCGTGTACTGATCAGTGGAGCGCTGATCTTCCTGCTTGCCGGCGCGGATGTATTGTTTCGATATTACATCTGAAATACCGTGATTCATAGAATAAATAGACAAAAGTGAGGTAAATCGTATGGCAGACGCAAAACACAAAGTTGAGAGAGCTGCATTTGGCGCAGCAATCGACGGAATTCTGAAGTATGTGAATAAGGACGAAGCAGACAGAGAAAAGGCGTTCTTAAAGCTGGTAGATCTGTCGGAAAAATTTATGGGAGATACCTTCCGCAAGGAAAGCTATGATGCGGCAAGACGTATGATCCAGGATCCGGACAGCAAATGGATGCAGTATGTGAATCGGATCTTAAACGAAGTGGATCCCCATGTCATCAAAATGTCCGCACTGGACTATGGTTTTGAGGCGGCGTTCTGCGGTAAAAAAGAGATTAACGAGATGCGTGTGAAACATCAGTGCAATATCCCCTGGCTGATCCTGATGGATCCCACCAGTGCCTGCAACCTGCATTGTACCGGCTGCTGGGCGGCAGAGTACGGCAATCGTCTGAACTTAAGCTTTGAAGATATGGATCGCATCGTTACCCAGGGTAAGGAACTTGGTATCTATCTGTATTTCTTCACCGGTGGCGAACCTCTGGTCAGAAAGGATGACATCATCCGTTTGTGCGAGAAACACGATGACTGTGGCTTCCATGCATTTACCAACGGCACGCTGATCGATGAGAAATTCTGCCAGGAGATGAAGCGGGTAGGCAACTTCTCCGTAGCTATCAGTCTGGAAGGCTTCGATGAAGTGAACGACTTACGCCGCGGCAAGGGCGTGTTTGATAAAGTAATGCATGCCATGGATCTGATGAAGCAGTACGGTCTGATCTTCGGAACTTCCATCTGCTATACCAGCAAGAACTATAAAGTAGTCACCAGTGATGAATTCCTGGATATGATCATTGAAAAAGGTGCCAGATTCAGCTGGTATTTCCATTATATGCCCGTAGGCAATGATGCATCTACCGAATTGCTCTTAGATCCGGACCAGAGAGAATATATGTATCACCGTATTCGTGAAATCCGTGCCATGAAGGGCGGAAAACCTATCTTTGCCTTCGATTTCCAGAACGATGGAGAATATGTGGGCGGATGTATCGCAGGCGGCAGAAACTACTGCCATATCAATCCAAACGGCGATGTGGAGCCCTGTGTATTCATCCATTATTCCGGTGCCAATATCAAGGAAGTAGATCTGCTGACTGCGTTGAAGCAGCCACTGTTTATGGCATACCGTGCGAACCAGCCTTTCAACTGCAATCACTTAAAGCCCTGCCCGATGCTGGAAAATCCGGAAATCTTACAGCGTATGGTGCATGAGACCGGAGCACATTCCACTGATTTACAGTCACCGGAGTCTGTGGAGCATCTGTGCGGAAAGTGCGCAGAATACGCGAAAAACTGGGATGAACGGGCCCAGAAACTGTGGAATAAATAATAGTTCTTTTACAAAAGTTTATACTTAGTTAATTGCTTTTTGCCTTTCGGCATACCATAATGTAGGTAACATTCAGAGGAGACTTCGCGAAGGAGACTCTGAAAGATTTGGATAATGTGTCCCCTGTATTGTGGCGGACGAAAGGTGGTACTTCATGAAAGAGAAGTTACAGCGTTTCATGTGGGGGCGTTATGGCAACGACCGCTTCAATCAGTTTTTGATGATTGTGGCTCTGGTCTGCCTGGCGCTCTCTTTTTTTGGTCTGAGAATATTTTATGTGCTGGCTCTGGCCCTGTTAGTCTATGCGTATTACCGGATGTTTTCTAAAGACCTGAGTAAGAGGAGTGCCGAGAACCAGTGGTATCTGAAGAAAGAAATGAAGGTTCGCGGATGGTGGCAGCGAAAGAAAAAGGCTATTGCCGGTCGTAAGGAGTACAAGATCTATAAATGCCCGAAATGCGGACAGAAGATTCGGGTACCCAGACATAAGGGGAAGATCGCAATCCGGTGCAGAAAATGCGGTGAAGAATTTATCCGCAAGACCTGACGGGAAAATCCTGTGGCAGGATCACGGGAAATGAAAATTGGAATACAGAAATATAGGAAAGGGTGGTGAGCCAGATGTTCGGATATATTGTGATCAATCAGTCGGAAATGAAATTTAAGGAGTATGATGTTTATCGATCCTATTATTGCGGATTGTGTCAGAGCCTGAAGGAACGTTACGGTGTCCTGGGGCAGCTTTCTCTGAATTACGATATGACTTTTATCCTGATGCTGCTCACCGGCTTATATGAACCGGAGGAGCAGGAGGCCCAGTGCAGATGTGTGGCCCATCCTTTGGAAAAACATCCCACAAGAAGAAATCTGTTTACGGATTATGTGGCAGATATGACGGTACTTTTTTCCTGCTATAAAGCGGAGGACGACTGGGAGGACGAGCATAGTCTGAAGGGACTGGTGTACAGTTATCTGTTGGGAAGAAAATTCCGTAAAAAACCGTTATTATATCAGGAAAAAGTAAGAAATATCTCACTGGCCATGCAGGATTTTGCGGATGCGGAAAAGCAGGGCAATGCGGATATTGATACCATGGCGGGATTGTTTGGCAGAGTCATGGCACAGATTGTATCCTGTCGTGAGGATGAGTGGAAGGACAATCTGGAGAGACTTGGATTTTTCCTGGGAAAATTCATTTATCTGTTGGATGCCTATGAGGATATCGAGCAGGACCTCAAAAAAGGAACCTATAATCCGTTAAAGAAACGGTATGAGGAACCGGGCTTTGAGGAGGACTGCCGGCAGATCCTGACCATGATGATGTCGGAGTGCTGTAAGGAGTTCGAACAGCTTCCTATTTTACAGAATGTGGATATTCTGCGGAATATTCTGTATTCCGGTGTATGGTGCCGTTATGAGATCGTGCGGAAGAAACGGATGAAAGACAGTGCAAAAGAGGTAACGGGAAATGACTTATGATCCATACAGTGTTCTGGGAGTGAGCAGAGATGCCTCCGAGGAGGAAATAAAAAAAGCATATAAGGCACTGAGCCGGAAATACCATCCCGATGCCAATATCAACAATCCCAATAGGGATCAGGCGGAAGAAAAGTTCAAGGAGATCCAGGCAGCCTACCAGCAGATCATGAAGGAGCGGACCGAAGGCTACAGTTACGGTGGCGGATATGGCAGGCAGAGCTATGGTGGTAGCGGAAGCGGCTACGGTGGAAGCCAGGGATATGGCGGCTACGGTCAGGGATTTGGAGACTTCTGGCAGCAGGCAGGCTGGCAACAGCAGACTTCTGGCTATGAAGAAGAGCCCAGACTGCGGGCAGCCGGTAATTATCTCAGAAACGGCTATTACAGAGAGGCCAGAAATACGTTGGACGGCATGGGAGAACATGAGAAGACGGCCAGATGGTATTACTACAGTGCCATGGCACACATGGGCCTTGGAAATAATGTAGCAGCGCTGGAACATGCAAACAAGGCGGTGGCGCTGGATCCCCAGAATATGGAATACCAGATGCTCCTGCAGAGACTACAGAGCGGGGGACAGTGGTATGAGAGCAGACAGGCAGCCTATGGCTATCCCCATGTGGGTGGCAACGACCTGTGCCTGAAAATTTGTCTGGCCAATCTGTTCTGCAACCTTTGCTGTGGCGGTGGCGGTTTATGCTTCGGCGGTTATGGTGGAAGAGGAATGTTTTAAAAAAGATACTTGCTTTTTCCATGTATCCTCACTATAATATTAGATACAAGATGTAGATACGAAATTGCTTGAAAAACACAAAATCTAGTGAGACACTATGATTTGCAGAAAAAGTCGTGTCGGGAACTTGCTTCCGATGCGGCTTTTCTTTCGGCTTATGCAGAAATTCGTATCTTATGGGAATGATATAAAGTGAGGGAAACAGCAATGAAGATTCAGAAGAGAGACGGCAGAGTAGTGCCTTATGAAGAGGAGAAGATCCGGGAAGCAATCCATAAGGCCAACAATGAAGTGGAGGAGCGGTATCGTGCCAGTGAGGGACTGATCGAGGAGATTCTGGAGGATGTACAGCAGGAGGGCAGACAGACCCAGACCGTGGAGCATATCCAGGATATGATCGAAGAGCATCTGGTAGAGCACAATAAATATACTCTGGCAAAGAAGTATATTGTATACCGTTACCAGAGAAGTCTGCTCAGAAAGTCCAATACTACGGATGAATCTATTTTAAAACTGATCCGGAATGAGAATAAGGAGCTGGCGGAGGAAAATTCCAACAAGAATACCCGTCTGGCTTCCACTCAGAGAGACTATATTGCGGGCGAAGTGTCCCGTGACGTTACCAGACGTCTGCTTTTGCCGGAGCATATTGCCATGGCGCACGACAACGGTGTGCTGCATTTCCATGATGCGGATTATTTCATCCAGCCGATCTTCAACTGTTGTCTGATCAATATCAAGGACATGCTGGACAACGGCACTTCCATCAACGGCAAGATGATCGAGTCTCCCAAGAGCTTTCAGGTGGCATGTACCGTGACCACCCAGATCATTGCGGCAGTGGCCAGCAACCAGTACGGCGGCCAGAGCGTCAATATCAAGCATCTGGGGAAATATCTGCGTAAGAGTAAGGAAAAATTTGCAAAACAGCTGGAGGAAGAATTCGGGGATACCCTGGATCAGGCAGCCAAGGACAAGATCGTGCAGATGCGCCTGCATGACGAACTGAAATCCGGTGTGCAGACCATCCAGTATCAGATCAATACTCTGATGACCACCAACGGACAGTCTCCTTTTGTCACACTTTTCCTGCATATCGATGAGAATGACGAATATGTGGAAGAGACCGTGCAGATCATCATGGAGATTCTGCGTCAGCGGATCGAGGGGACCAAGAATGAGAAGGGCGTCTATGTGACTCCTGCTTTCCCGAAGCTGGTCTATGTATTGGATGAAAACAACTGCTTAAAGGGCGGAAAATATGACTATGTGACCAAACTGGCCGCACAGTGCTCTGCCAAGAGAATGTATCCCGACTATATCTCCGCGAAGAAGATGCGCGAGAATTACGAGGGAAATGTATTTTCCTGCATGGGCTGTCGTTCTTTTCTGTCTCCCTGGAAGGATGAAAACGGAGAGTACAAGTGGGAAGGACGCTTCAATCAGGGCGTTGTCAGCATCAATCTTCCGCAGATCGGTATTCTGGCAAAAGGAAATGAAGAGAAATTCTGGAAACTGCTGGACGAGCGTCTGGAACTGTGTTATGAAGCATTGATGTGCCGTCACAAGGCACTGGAAGGTGTGGTATCCGATGTGAGCCCCATCCACTGGCAATACGGAGCCATCGCCCGTCTGAAGAAGGGCGAGACCATCGACAAATACTTGCACAATGGTTATTCCACCATGTCTCTGGGATATATCGGACTGTATGAGACCACGTATCTGATGAAAGGATGCAGCCAGACCGTGGAACCCGGCAAGGAATTCGCCCTGCGTGTCATGGATTATATGAAGGATCGCTGCGCAAAATGGAAAGAGGAGACCGGTATTGCATTCAGCCTCTACGGAACTCCTGCTGAGACACTGTGTTATCGTTTTGCAAGGATCGACCGGGAAAAATACGGTGATATTTCCAATGTCACCGATAAGGGATATTACACAAATTCCTATCATGTGGATGTCCGGGAGAAGATCGACGCTTTCACCAAGTTCAAGATCGAGAGTGAGTTCCAGAATAAGTCGTTGGGCGGAGCTATCTCTTACGTGGAAGTACCGAACCTGACCAATAATGTGGAAGCCATCGAGGAAGTCATCCGTTTTATTTACGATAATATCCAGTACGGTGAGTTCAACACCAAATCCGATTATTGCCACGTCTGTGGCTATGACGGTGAGATCATGATCAATGATAATATGGAATGGGAGTGCCCTCAGTGTCACAACAAGGATCATGCGAAAATGAATGTCACCAGAAGAACCTGCGGTTATCTGGGAGAGAACTTCTGGAATGCCGGCAAGACCAAGGAAATCAAGGCAAGAGTTCTTCATCTGTAATATGCAGATAGTAAAAGGGAAGGAAATGTCCTATGAATTATGCGACGATCAAGAAAACGGACGTGGCAAACGGTCCCGGCGTGAGAGTATCGCTGTTTGTCAGCGGTTGTACCCATCATTGCAAGGGATGCTTTAACAGTGTGGCCTGGGATTTTCAGTACGGACAGGCTTACACGCTGGAAACAGAACAGGAGATTTTACAGGCACTGGCCCCGGACTATATCCGGGGCTTAAGCTTGCTGGGCGGCGAACCTATGGAACCGCAGAACCGTGCAACGGTGCTTTCTCTGGTAAAGAAAGTAAGGGAAATTTATCCCCGGAAGACGATCTGGTGCTATACCGGCTATGATTTTGATAAGGATCTTCTGGCCTGGATGGAAGCGGGAGATCCGGTGATCACGAAACTTTTACCGCTTCTGGATGTTATCGTGGACGGAGAATACAAGGAAGAGTGCCGTAATTTACGTCTACCTTTTCGCGGATCAGAGAATCAGAGGATTTTGGACGTACCATTGTCTTTAAAGGAAAAATGTGGTATAATTTTACATACATAAGAGGATTCGGGTCGAAAAAGGGATATCGGTTCGAAAATAAAAACAAAAGTGTGAGGGAGTAATACAAGTATGGAGAGCTTTCTGGATATGACATTAGATAGAAATCTCTACATCGGTGTTCCGGTGGGAGCCTTTTTGTGCTCCCTTTTTCTGTTATTCTGCTTTTTCAATACCATGAAGAGCCGGACAGTCCGTAGTCTGAGGGCAGTGCTGACTTCCTGCCTGGTGTGGACCGGTGGGGCGATTCTCATGCGGCTACAGGTATTTCCGGGAATTCGTTTCTGGCATAATTTTGCACTGTTTGGTCTGCTGGTGATTCCAGTGTTTATGTATGCATTTCTATTTGCTTTTCTGGAAATTACGGAGCATGATGCGCTGATCTATATCTATGGAGTCCTGACGACAGCTCTGGTTCTGGGCAATGCCTGGAGTGGTGCGATCCTGCCGGCACCGGAAGTGATGACCCGTGCCGATGGAACTTATGTCTATATGTATCATGCAACATCCGGAATCTGGGTGTTGACGGTATGGGAGGTCTCGGTATTGGTCTATGCCACTTATCTGGCTCATTGCAAGATCGGTGGAGACCTACAGCTGCGTAAAAAACTACAGCCGCTGTTGCTGGGAACCCTGTTTGTTTTGATGGGAAATCTGCTCTGCCTGATTCCGGGAAGCGTCTTTCCGTATGATATGCTGGGCGGCGTTGGTATGGCGGTGTGCATGGTCTATATCATGTACAAGCAGTATCTGTTTGATTTTTCCTATCGTGTAACGGTAGGTGCAGTATATTTTCTGGCAGTTGTGGTGGCATCCCTGCCGTTGGTCATCCTGTCTCATAATCTGGAAAATGTGCTGGGAAGTCTGGAGCGGGCGGTAACGCAGAAACTGCTGATCTATATCATTCTGCAATGTGCCTGGACGGTGCTGGTGGTAGCTTTTGCCAGAAAGCGTCTGGAGGATATCCTGAACCAGAAGCTGAAGCATATGCTGGAGGGACTGCGGAAATTCCAGGACAGAGCGGCATCCATTTTAAACCGTAAGGAATTGTTTGCCAATATGCATGACATTCTGGATGATGCAATTCCGGGCTGGGAATCCAGAATCTTTGAGAAGAATATAAATGATGACGGTTACCATGAGGTGGTACAGAGCGGACATATCCCGCTGGGCGAAGATGAGGTGGAGAGAGTCTGTGGCATCGTAGAGCAGGAAGAGACAAAAGAGACACCGGAGATCGCCCTGTTAAAATATGATAATATGGTCTGTGGATTTGTATATATGGAGCGTCTGCGGGAGAGTAAGCTCAATTACCGCGAGGCGGACTGCATCCGGCAGATGGCAAATATTGCTTCCGGCAGTCTGAAAAACATTGATGCTTATGAAAAGGTATATCAGGTATCCATTCATGACGAACTGACCGGCCTGTATAACCGCAGCTATTGTGGAGTGTATCTGCGCCGCGATGGTGCCTTGGGAGAAGAACGGGGCTTTTTATACATGGACATGGATAATTTTAAGTTATACAATGACCTGTACGGAGAACAGACCGGCGACCGGATTCTGCAATGGTGCGCGAAGAGATTTTTGGATCATGTGGAGAACGGAGAGGTATTCCGGGTAGGATCCAATGAGTTTCTGGTCTCGGTGCCGGAGACCGGAAAGGACGCACTGGTGGAGCTGGCGGAGAAGCTGACCCGGGCAGTACAGGAGAATGCTACAAATAAACCACAGGTCATGCAGCCCATTACATTCAGCGTTGGTGTGGCATGGTATCCCGGTCTGGCAGCGGATGCGCTGGAATTGTTCCAGCAGTCCAAGCGGGCGGCCTTTTATGCGAAGCGTAATGGTAAGGACCGGATCCAGGTATATGAAGGCGGTATCAATGAGGAGAGCCAGGATAAGGAGACCGGTTACGAGCAGGTGGCGCCTACGGTGTATGCACTGGTGGCGGCTATTGATGCGAAGGATTCCTTTACTTTCCAGCACTCCACCAATGTATCCCAGTATGCGGTATTGCTGGCCCAGAAGCTGGGCTTGTCCAGAAACGATATCCAGACCGTAAAGGTGGCAGGCCTTTTGCATGATATCGGTAAGATCGGTATCCCGGAGAGCATCCTGAAAAAGGCCGGAAAGCTTACGAATGAAGAATATGAGATCATGAAGAGCCATGTGGAGAAATCCATCGAAATGATCCACTATCTGCCGAATATGAACTATGTGATCCCCGCAGTCGTTTCCCATCACGAGAGATATGACGGCAAGGGTTATCCCAGAGGAATCAAGGGAGAAGAGATTCCGTTTCTTGGCAGGATCCTGGCGGTGTGCGACAGCTTTGATGCCATGATCTCCAAGAGAGCATATAAGGAGCCCCTGAGTGTGGAATACGCTATGGGGGAACTGGAGAAAAATAAAGGAACCCAGTTTGATCCGGAGGTGGCAGATGCTTTTATTGAACTGATCAAAGAAGGAAAAGTTCCCCTGTAGGAACTGATAGCAAAAAAAGAGGCACCCACGGGTGCCTCTTTTCAAAAGGGGAGGATTAAGTATTATCGTATCTTTCGTAAGATCAAAGGAGGGGATCCGATGATAGTAGTAGTCTGTCCCGGATTTGTGGGTTTATACATCCCCGATTGATATTTTTTTGTTGTTTTTGAGGACGAGTTGTTATATACTATGATTAATAATTCTGCCAATAGGTGAACTGCCTGACTGCTTGCAGGCAAGGCAGTTCACCTATTGAGCGGATAAACAGACATGAGCATGGAGGACGCCAGTCCGAAATGCGAATGGATGTGACGATTTCGAGAGCCCGAAGGGCGGAGAAATCGTATTATTAAATATTTAATTATTATGTAAGGATGGTATTACAATTATGAATTTGATGGAACAGTGGAGATCAGTAGCATATAATGAGGCAACCGGCAAAGACAAGCTGCAGCAGCTTTGGGCAGCTTATTTCCAGGAGGAGAAGGAGATCTACGCACAGCTTCTGAAGAACCCCGATGAAGTAGTAAAGGGCACGGTAAAGGAACTGGCGGACAAGTATCAGGTATCCCTGATGACCATGACCGGATTCCTGGACGGTATTAACGACAGCCTGGTAGAGAAGAACCCTCTTGATGATCTGGAAGAGGACACCCAGGTAAACTTAGGCTTTGATAAGGCTCTCCTGTACAAGAACATGGTAGCGGCAGAGGCTGACTGGCTGTACAATCTGGAAGAGTGGAACGCTATTTTCGATGAAGAGACCCGTAAGGAACTGTACAAAGAGCAGAAATCTTCTACAACCATTGTAAAGGAGCAGAAGGTTTATCCCAATGATCCCTGTCCCTGCGGAAGCGGCAAAAAGTATAAAAAGTGCTGCGGCAGAAAGTAAATTGAACACAAAGGGGTTTTCCGCAGATATGCAGAGAGCCTCTTTTTCGTTTTAGGAGTTTCAGGAAAGGAAGGGTTACATATGAAAATGCTGAAGGAATTGAAATGGGAAGCAATTCTTACCGGTGTGCTGTATATTCTCTTAGGGATCGTGGCACTGGTGATCCCCGAGACCATGCAGAAGACACTGGGGTATCTGATCGGTATCGTACTGATCGTGGCAGGACTGGTATCTATTATCTGCTATCTGCTCAGGGATGCCAGAGAGAACTATTATCACAATGAGTTTGTATTCGGTATTCTCGGAATCGTGCTGGGAGCAGTAGTCCTGTACAAGGTAGAGATCGTCATCTCCCTGATTCCCTTTATTCTGGGAGTACTGGTTCTGTGCAGTGGATGCAGTAAACTACAGGATGCCATTGACCTGAAAAGACTGGGTTACGGCAGCTGGCTGGGACTTCTTATTGTGGCGGCAATCAACATCATTCTCGGAGTGGTACTGATCTACAATCCGTTCAAAGCAGCAATTTTATTGTTCCGCATTTTGGGAGTGGTACTGATCCTCAGTGGTGCAGGTGACTGTTTTTCCACCATCTATTTTTCGCAGAAATTGCGCAGATTCAAACAGGAGCAGGATGCCCTGGACAGCACTTTCGAAGAGGTCGATCCCAAGGATCAAAATTAACGGACACAAAAGAACAGGCAGGAGGAACATTGTGAATATTGCATCTTTTTTATCTCCGAAGGAAGAAGTAATTTTTCTTCGGGACGATATGACCATCAGGCAGGGGCTGGAGAAGATGAAGCGCTACGGCTACACGGCGGTACCGGTGATCGATGCCGAGGACAGATATGTGGGCGTAGTCAGTGAGGGAGATTTTCTGTGGAATATCTTAAACCACAACAGTGAACTGGATACCATTACCATGAAGAGTCTGGAGAAGCTGTCCGTGCGGGATATTATCCAGAGCGGCAAGATCCGTCCGGTATGTATCGATACGAATATGGAAGAATTGCTGGGACAGGCGCAGATGCAGAACTTTGTACCGGTGATCGATGATAGAAATGTATTCATCGGAATTATTACCAGAAGCGAGATCATCAAATATTTTATTAAAAAACAGATTGAAGTAGCAGAAAAGCAGCTATAATTCGTTAAATAAGAGAAAGGTGTGTAGAATCATGAAAAAGTTGGAAGAATATGTAAAGAGCATTCCCGATTTCCCGGAGAAGGGTATCATTTTCCGTGATGTCACAAGTGTACTGCAGGATGCGGACGGACTGCACCTGGCGATCGATACCATGCAGGAGAAGATCAAGGATCTGGATTATGATGTGGTAGTAGGTCCCGAGTCCCGCGGATTTATCTTCGGAACACCGATCGCATACAATAATCATAAGCCCTTTGTATTGATCCGTAAAAAGGGAAAGCTTCCCAGAGAGACCGTATCTGCCACGTATGATCTGGAATATGGTTCCGCTACCATCGAGATGCACAAGGACAGTATCCAGCCCGGTCAGAAAGTTCTGATCGTGGATGACCTGATCGCTACCGGAGGTACCACCGAGGCTATGATCAGACTGATCGAGTCTCTGGGCGGTGAAGTAGCCGGCGTGGTAGTGCTGATCGAACTGGCAGGACTGAAAGGCCGTGAGCGCATTAACAAATATCGTCTGGAGTCAGCCATCTGCTACGAGGGAAAATAAGACATCGATAAAAATAATATGGAGCTGTTTCGTCTATGACAGAAGAGAAGAACGAAGTCATTTTTGATGATGACAAGATAAGTAAATCAGAAGAATTCGTGAATCCGGAGGAATTATATCAGGAGCTTATTCAATGTGTGCAAAAATATCATCCCAGTGATGATATTTCCATGATCGAGAAAGCCTATAAGGTCGCCAGCGAGGCACACAAGAACCAGTTCCGGAAGTCCGGCGAGCCTTATATCATCCATCCGTTGAATGTGGCAATCATTCTGGCGGATCTGAAGCTGGATAAAGAGACCATCGTGGCAGGTATCCTGCACGATGTGGTGGAAGATACCGTGATGACGGAGGAGGATCTTAGGAGAGAATTCGGTGATGATGTTGCACTTCTGGTAGACGGCGTGACCAAACTGGAGAAGATTCCGCTGTCCGGCAGCAACGGAGAACAGTCGGATGCCAAGCTGGAGATGCAGGCAGAGAATCTGCGTAAGATGTTCCTCGCCATGGCGAAGGATATCCGCGTCATTATGATCAAACTGGCGGATCGTCTGCACAATATGCGCACGTTGAAGTACAAGACGCCGGAGAGCCAGCAGAGGATTGCCAAGGAGACGCTGGAGATCTATTGTCCCATTGCCCAGCGACTTGGTATCAGCAAGCTGAAAATCGAACTGGATGACTTGTCCTTAAAATATCTGGAACCGGACATCTATTATGATCTGGTGGATAAGATCGCGGTGCGTAAGAGCGTCCGTGAAAAATATATCCAGGGCATTGTGGATGAAGTCAGCGAACATATTAAAAATGCGGGGATCGATGCGAAAGTCGATGGCCGTGTAAAGCATTTTTTCAGTATCTACAAGAAGATGAAGAACCAGCATAAGACTTTGGATCAGATCTATGATCTCTTCGCTGTGCGTATCATCGTGGAGACGGTGAAGGACTGTTATGCGGCACTGGGTGTGATCCATGAAATGTATAAACCCATTCCGGGGCGCTTCAAGGATTATATTGCCATGCCCAAAGCAAATATGTACCAGTCCCTGCATACGACGCTGATCGGCAGCAACGGGCAGCCTTTCGAAATCCAGATCAGGACCTTCGAGATGCACCGCGTGGCGGAATACGGTATTGCCGCCCACTGGAAATACAAGGAAGCTTCCGACGGTAAGAAGCCGGAAGTCCAGGAAGAAGAGAAGCTGGTATGGCTGCGTCAGATCCTGGAGTGGCAGCGGGATATGTCAGACAACAAGGAGTTCATGAATCTGCTTAAGAATGATCTGGATCTGTTCTCTGACAGCGTGTACTGTTTTACCCCTACCGGTGAGGTCAAGAACCTTCCGGCAGGATCTACCCCGATTGACTTTGCTTACAGCATTCATTCCGCCGTGGGTAACAAGATGGTGGGAGCCAGAGTCAACGGGAAACTTGTGACCATCGATTACAAGATCAACAACGGAGACCGGATCGAGATCATTACCTCCCAGAACTCCAAGGGTCCCAGCCGCGACTGGCTGAACGTGGTAAAAAGTACCCAGGCCAAGAACAAGATTAACCAGTGGTTCAAGAATGAGTTAAAGGAAGACAATATTTTAAAGGGCAAGGATCTGCTTTCCGGCTACTGCAAAGCCAGAGGCATCAACCTTGCCAGCCTGCAGAAGCAGGAGTATATGGATGCCATTATGCGCAAGTATGGATTCCGGGACTGGGATTCTGTACTGGCGGCCATAGGACACGGTGCTCTGAAAGAGGGTCAGATTGTCAACAAGATGCAGGAGCTGTACGACCGTGACCATAAGAAAGAGATGACCAACGAGGAAGTTCTGGCAAGCATTGCGGAGAACAATGCGGCAAATGCGCAAAGCGGTGCGAACAAGCCGATCCTCATGAAGTCCAAGAGCGGTATCGTGGTAAAGGGCATCGCGGATCTGTCGGTGCGTTTTTCCAAGTGCTGTTCTCCTGTGCCGGGGGATGAGATCGTGGGTTATGTGACCCGTGGAAGAGGTATCTCTATTCACCGTACCGACTGTATCAACATCATCAATCTGCCGGAGATGGAGAGAGCGAGACTGATCGATGCGGAATGGCAGCCGGAGGAGGCACACGCGGAGAAATATCTGGCGGAGATCAAGATCTATGCCAACAACCGTAACGGACTGTTAGCGGATATTTCCAAGGCCCTGACGGAGAAAAATATCGATATCATGTCCATGAACACCAGAACCAATAGGCAGGGGCTGGCTACTCTGCAGACGACCTTCGAGATCAGCGGCAGGGAGGAACTGAACCGTATTATTGACAAGATCCGGGGCATCGAGAGCGTTATTGATATTGAGAGAACCACGGGTTAAATGCAGGATGCCTGGAAACGCGGCTGATCCGGACAGAAAACAGAAAGTGAGTGTATTATGAGCAATATCCGTATCGGACATATGACGCTGGGAATCTATCAGACCAACTGTTATTTTGTGTACAGAGAAGACAGTGATAAGGTGCTGGTATTCGACCCGGCGGATCACGGAAAGAAAATAGAGGCAGCACTTGGGCATCACGGACTGCATACAGTGGCAATTTTTCTGACCCACGGACATTTTGACCACATTGGTGGCTGCGCGGAATTGAAAGCGGCTGCGGATGCTTATGCCGGGGAGCATGGTTGGGAACCGGTGAAAATTTATGCCGGGGAGGCGGAGAAAGATTTCCTGCGGGATACGAAGAGCAACCTGTCGAAAGATATGGGGCGTCCGGTAACGGTTACCGCGGATGTGTATCTGCAGGATGGTGAGGAACTGAATCTGGACGGCATCCGGATCAAAGTTCTGGCAACGCCCGGACATACCGCAGGCGGTGTCAGCTATTATTTCCCGGAGGGAGGGTTCTTAATCTGCGGGGATACCCTGTTCCAGGAATCCGTGGGCAGAACTGATTTCCCCACCGGCAGTATGAGTACGCTGGTGCGTTCGGTGAAGGAGAAGCTGTTTACTCTGCCGGAGGAGACGGTAGTCTATCCGGGACACGGCGACAGCACCACCATCGGACATGAGAAGAAATATAATCCGTTTTGCGTTGATTAAATCAAAAAGTATTCGGGCACAGAAAGAGTTATCTCTGTGCCTGTATTTATGTAAATGAGGAAAATACAATGAAAGTAGTGAAATTATCCCATCCTAACTATGAATATGATGTACATTCTCTGGTGAAGGCTTTTTATGCGGAGGACCAGGTCACGGTCATCACCCCGGAGACAAAACCGGAGAAGCTGGCAGAGTTGGAACCGCAGGTCAGTCTGGAAATCGAACTGGGGGACACCGGGGCGAAGATTCGTGTGGGAGAAGAGATTTTTTTGTGGGAGGCAGCATCGGAGGCAATCGCGGATGGCTATAAGAACGGTCTGAAACGTTTCCTGTACCGCACCTTAAGCAAGGTGACCGGGCAGAAACTCCCATGGGGAAACCTTACCGGCATCCGTCCCACGAAGATCGCCTACGGTATGCTGGATGAGGGCAGAAGTGATGCAGAGATTCTGGATTTCATGGAGCAGAGCCATTACGTCAGCGAAGAGAAGGCACTTTTGGGAATCGATATTGCGAAGAGAGAGCGGGATCTGTTAAAAGAGATTCATTATGAGGGCGGCTACAGTCTGTACATCGGGATTCCGTTCTGCCCTACAACCTGTCTCTATTGTTCCTTTACCTCTTATCCGATCGCTGCATTCCGCAGGCAGGTGGACGCCTATGTGGACGCTGTGATCAAAGAGATGGATTATGTGGCGGAGAACTTTCAGGACAAGGTACTGGATACCGTCTATATCGGCGGTGGTACGCCCACCACACTGGAACCGGAGCAGCTGGACCGTCTGATCACGGCATTAAAGTCCAAGTTTGATTTCTCTACCGTGAAGGAATTCACCGTGGAAGCCGGTCGTGCCGACAGCATCACCAGAGAAAAGCTGGAGGTACTGTACCGTCATCAGGTCAGCCGCATCTCTGTGAATCCCCAGACTATGAACCAGAAGACCCTGGATCTCATCGGCCGCCGTCATACAGTAGAAAATGTAAAAGAAAAGTTCCACATTGCAAGAGAACTTGGCTTTGACAACATCAACATGGACCTGATCATGGGACTTCCAGGGGAAGATCTGGATGATGTAAAACATACATTAGAAGAGATCGAAGCCTTAAAACCAGACTCTCTGACCGTTCATTCTCTTGCTATTAAACGTGCTGCAAGACTGAACATGTTTAAGGAAGAATATGCGGACTTAAAGATCAACAACACACCGGAAATGATTGCTTTAAGTGAAGCCTGTGCCCGCAGAATGGGTATGGAACCATATTATCTCTACCGCCAGAAAAACATGGCAGGCAACTTTGAAAATGTAGGTTATTCTCTTCCGGGAAAGGCATGTATCTACAATATCCTGATCATGGAGGAGATGCAGACCATTGCTGCCTGCGGTGCAGGAACTACTACAAAAGTGGTATTCCCGTCTGAAAACAGAAGGGAACGCTGCGAGAATGTAAAGGAAGTAGAGCAGTATATCAGCCGGATCGATGAAATGATCGGGCGCAAGGAGAAGATTATTCACTAAAGGACTTGCAAAATCGGGAAAGTTCATTACAATAAAAAAGGAATAGTACAGATAGAGAACAGATAGAAAACAGGGAGAAAAATATGGCATTAACAAAGAAGCCGGTTACCGGCATGAAAGATATCACTCCTGCAGAGATGCAGATCCGCGAATATGTTATGAACCAGATCCGTGAGACCTACAAGGGCTTTGGTTTTTCACAGATCGAAACTCCTTGCGTGGAGCATATTGAGAACCTGACCAGCAAGCAGGGCGGTGATAATGAAAAGCTGATCTTTAAGATCTTAAAGCGTGGTGAGAAACTGAAGCTGGCAGAGGCAAAAGAAGAGGCAGATCTGGTAGACGGAGGACTCAGGTATGACCTGACTGTGCCGCTTTCCCGTTATTATGCGAACCACTCCAATGAGCTTCCGGCACCTTTTAAGGCACTTCAGATGGGAAATGTATGGCGTGCTGACCGTCCGCAGAGAGGCCGGTTTCGTCAGTTTATGCAGTGCGATATTGATATCCTTGGCGAGCCATCCAATCTGGCAGAGATCGAGCTGATCCTTGCGACAACAGCACTTCTCGGAAAGCTGGATTTCAAGAATTTTACAATCCGTATCAATGATCGCCGTTTCCTTAAGGCGATGGCAGCTTACAGCGGATTTGCAGAGGAAGATTATGATAATGTTTTCATTACACTGGACAAGATGGATAAGATTGGTCTGGAAGGTGTTGCCGCAGAGCTGAAAGAAAATGGTTATGCGGAAGAGTCAGTTGAGAAATATCTGCAGTTATTCAAGGAAATTACGAATGATGTTGCAGGAGTGCGTTCCTGTAAGGAGAAGCTGGAGGGATTTCTTCCGGCAGAAGCAGCAGATTCACTTGAGAGGATCATTACAAGTGTAGAAAGTGCAAAAGAGGCAGAGTTCCGTATGTTCTTTGATCCGACGCTGGTACGTGGAATGTCCTACTATACAGGAACAATCTTTGAGATTTCCATGGATGAGTTTGGAGGTTCCGTCGGTGGAGGCGGCCGTTATGATAAGATGATCGGAAAGTTTACAGGTCAGGACACACCGGCAGTAGGATTTTCCATTGGATTTGAGCGGATTGTCATGCTGCTGATGGAACGCGGATACAAAGTACCTACAAGTAAGGAAAAGAAAGCATTCCTGATCGAGAAAAATATGCCGCAGGAAGGCATGCTGAAAGTGCTGGCTCTTGCAAAGAAAGAGCGTGAAAATGGTCGTCAGGTGATGATCGTAAATATGAAGAAAAATAAAAAGTTCCAGAAAGAGCAGCTTGCAGAGCAGGGATATACAGAGATCACAGAGTGTTACCGTGATTCTGTGGACAGCCTGTAAGACGGTAGAGCAGAGCGAAAAGAAAGAGCTGCGATAGAAAAAGCAGCAATAAAAAGCAGCGATAGACAGAACAGGAAGAAAGTAAAAAGGAAAGGATGAGATACAATGGCTGAATCAATGCAGGGGCTGAAGAGAACTCACCGTTG
>ERZ834798.800-NODE-800-length-33416-cov-33.970894_pt1 | contig 33416 bp, 37 predicted proteins | sample MGYA00519689_ERZ834798 | MGnify/ENA primary metagenome ERZ834798 (study PRJEB31850, sample SAMEA3708761) | human gut metagenome | biome: human gut; feature: human-associated habitat; material: faeces | place: China | collected 2014 ...
CGTTCATAACTTAGCCCCCAATCAGTTCATCAAGCCTGATAGCCACTCTTCCTGACAATGAATAATGCAATGCTGTTAGCTTTGCCTTATCGTACAAATTTGCATACACGTTATAATAACATAGCGATATTGACATACCAAAGCCAAATAATGTTGTTCCTGCCAATACTCCTAAAAATCCCGTAACACATGCATCAATATACTGTTGGCTGACATCCTCCGGCTCCAAATCTACATACATTGCATTTAATAATTCATTTACAGAAGCCGTACTCTCATAGTGGTCCTTAAATGAAGTGACAATTAACTTTGCTCTTGATGCGGTTTTTTCCGGATCAAACGTAGATAAACCATATATCGCATTTGCGGTATTTATGGATATAACTTTTCCCTCATCCACCGCGGTTAGAATGTCTGACGAATTATTTACCGCAGACTTGAACTCATCCATAAAATTAACCAGATTTGTAGAGAACATAGAAAACTTACTTTGTGCTATAAAATTCTCATATGCTGTAATATCATCTGAAGTAATAACATAAGCATATATATTATCAAATCCTGGACTTTCTTTAGTATAATTAGGATTGTCTATATAATGGGACATATAAAGATAAAGTACATATTTGTTAAAATCTGCTGTGTTATATGTATTACCATATCTCTCTAATGCTACTTGTGTAACATATTGCATCCTTTCATTCTGTTCTTGTGGGGTTGCTGGCGGATTACCGTTCTGTGCATAAGATTGAATATACCCTTGCCCTGCTATTGCGTTTTCTAATGCCTTTGTTTCTACTGTTTCTACTGATAATCTAGCTATGTCCGTGTTCAACGACGCATAATATGAGTCATCTTTCCTTTGCATCTGCATTATATTGGCAATATCCTCCGAATCAAAACCAATATTCTTACTTGACAGAGAAACTTAAAGTGCTGGAATAGTTGGCATCTTTCTCCAAAGCTCATTTCAATATAAACCCTATTTTTTCCGCGACCGAGTTAAATTCGCCCATACTGCAATCTTTTTACACTGATTCCTAAAGTGAATCCAAAAAGCATATCAAAATATGCCTTTTAAGATACTATCGGGCAATATAAACATGTTCAAGGCATTTCTTCAACGCCTAAAAATAACTTCGGATCGCATTGATCCGAAGTTATAAGTATCATATAGCTATCGGAAAGCATTCTTACATTTCCTGCAATTTTAATTTATTTTGCCTCATAAGAAGAAGTAAACCTAGACCGTCCAGAATCGACTTGATTATTATACGCATCTACAATGTCGCTATATTCCGTTGAATCGCTAAAAGGAGCAATATCGCTTGTATTGTCAGATACACTCATGTTAGAAACAGGACCGGAAATTAACAATGACCCGTCCGGCTGGGCATAAGCAAAAAAGATATATTCATTTCCTACAACCGGAAGCTCATCACCCTCATAAACAAAATATTGTGAGCCATCTTCCGAAAGTCCGCCAGATTTTTGAATCGGGATAGCCGTGTCAGTAACTAAATTGCCTTTGATATTTTTTGTGACGTTCACAGTATAATTTGTGTATGGGCCGGAAACTTCACGAGTCTTTCCATCGTCTGTTTCAACCGTAACAGCATCTTTATAAACAGTACCTTCTTCACTTGCGACCGTACCAACGAATACATAATCAGCATCGCCTACAACTGCATTCAGATCGCTATAATCAATCGAAAAAGTACCTCTCAAATATGATGTCTTAATTTCGTCAGAAGTTGAAGGTTTCGCAATGCAAAAAAACAGCACACCAATAACCAGCAAAATCACAACAGCTCCGATAAAAATACCAATTTTGGTTTTAGACTGAAATTTCATAGATATTCCTCCCTTCTTTAAATAGTTACTATAATTTTTTTCATTCTTTTCATTTGACTTTTCCTCTCTATTTACTAAGATTGATAGTGCCTTGTTTCAATGTTAAATAATCGGAAGTTGCGCTAATAATATATAAATTGTATTCTCCCCCCTCTCTAACTTTTAATTCGTAACTTCCGCTTAGACTTCCAAAACTTTCTCCGTCATACATAACCCCATCTTTAATATATCCTATAACCAGCGCCTGATTAGAAACCGCATCTGACTCATATTTTTCAAACGAAAAGGTTAATATATCCCCTGCTTTACAATTCCAACCTGCATAATCCTCCAGATAAAATACTGCCATACTTCCGTTAGTCATAATAATTTCAGGTGTCGTATCATTCTCCACCTTAAACTCAGAAACAGATAATGGCAGCACAATATTATCATCTGCGACACTCTTTATAATATGGCTTTCAGTTATAGCTCTTCCCTCAGCATTCCCTATATCGCTTTCTTCACCATGCGTAACCTCCGGTTCCGAATTATCTATGACTTCTTTTCCGATCAATCCTTCGTTTTCATCTGTAACTAATTCCGCACCAAACAGCCCATTAATCCATTGAACCAGTTTCTCTCCTGTCGCTGCATTGGCAATTCCTCCTGTTGTAAAAAGAATGATACTTACCGCCATTGCAGTTACAACGCGAGCCAACCATTTACGGCTATGTGCGTTACTTTCATGAAATAGTTTACTATTCTTTTGTAAGGAAATATCGTTTTCTTTTTTTTGCTCTAAACATTGTGCAGCCTCTAGGATATATTTATCGTTTATTTCATTCATTGCATAAAAAATATCTGATTTCAAAGTTTTCATAAATACTTCCTTTCCGCTAATTGTTCTCTCAGCTTTTTTCTTGTTCTAAATAAGATTGTTTCGACCTTGCTTTTGCTCATATTACAACATTTCATAATCTCTTTTACCGACATAAAGTACCAATATCTTAATACAAAAACTTGTCGATGAGGTTTTTGCAACGATTCCAAAAAATCCTCAACAATATCTTTCAATTCATTATTTTCCCAATCTTCTTCTCCCGCTTTCGCCAGATAATTACTCAATTCCTCATATGGCAAACACATATCTATATCTCTTTTTGCCGCATGAATATGTTCATACTTTTTTAGCGCCTGATTCCTTGCAATTTTTAAAATATAAGCTTTCAAGTTATCTGGTGTTTTTGGGGGAATCGTAAACCAGACACCTAAATATGTATCATTTGTACATTCTTCAACATCTAACTGATTCTTTATCAGCCTGCCAATTATAAATGATACAAGTTTCCCATATTTCTTCTCTGTTTCTAGCAATGCATCCTCGGATCGGCAATTATATAGTTTAATTATTTCTCTATCGTCCATTACAACCCTCTTTTATTTATTAAGTACGGATTCGATCCCTTTTGCTTGCAAGTTTTAAAACTTTTTGCTTTATTTTTTTTATTTGTCATTTCAGCTACACAGAATATAGCTTTTGATGTTAACAGTGCCTAACCCTTTCCATGCTGGTGTTTTAATAAAAAAGCCAGAGGTCAGTGTCTCTGGCAAAATGTATATTATATTAAGTTTGCTAAGTTCGTCCAATTTGCATCATAACCCATTATGGACATGATATCTGTGGCTGAAATGGTATGTAACTGTTTTTGAAGTTTGCCAAAAGCAGTTCTCATAGATGAAATAAAGTCCTTTAAGTCGGATTTGCTTAGTAATAGCGCAAACATTATAGCTATGGCGTATGCATCATTAGTTCCATAAGTATAGGCGCCATCTTTGGCACGTACAATCCCTAAAACGGAGAAATTTTTAATACTTTTTGTATGATTTATCTGCCATGGTACCTCCTATATATAAAAAGCCCCCGGGTCCGAAGGACACCGGAGGACAAACTGGCAATCTCTTGTATAAGTATTATACTACACATTGGCAAAATGTCAATGACACTATGCTGATTTGGTGTGGATCCAAATTTTTCAATTTCACTTTATTAACCTGCTATTCCAAAAACAATTCAAACCCATAACAGCTCTACAAAGAAACAAGGACATTGATATTTACTATCAACATCCTTGTTCTAATTATTACACCATCTCAGGAAGTTTGTAGCCTAATTTTTACATTGCGTCTGCGAAGTCATCTAATGACATACTTACTCTACTTGCGCCTACCTCAGGTTCTAATATACCATCCTGAACAAGTGAATATATTTCAAGGCATCTGCCTTGTTGTATTCCTTCCTGTATGCCAAGCTTTTTATGATCATCCTATGCCTTACACATATTTACCACATCTTCCTTTTCATCATACTTAATATCAGTTCTTGTCTCAATATAACCTATCACCTACAATAATTGCCCATAAAGCAGTATCGATATACTCACCATTTTTATAATATTTTTGTCTGGCAATGCCTTCTAACACCATGCCGCATTTCTTTAATACCGCAGAGGAAGCATCATTTCCATAGAATACTTCTGCCTGAACTCTGTTAAATCCAACTCTATCAAAGGCATAATCTAAGACAGCCTCCAATACTTCTGTCATAATGCCTTTATTCCAAAATCCGGGAGACAGCATATAGCATGTATCACACATATGACATGCTTCTTCCACATTCCCCAAATTAATTGTTCCTATCAATTCTCCCGTTTCTTTCCACTCAATCACCCAATGAAAATATGAACCCGACTCATAATTAGATATCCAATGCTTTACCTTGTCCCTATATATTTCTATGTCATCAACAGGATTAAATGGATAGTATCTGCAAACTTCATCATACTTAGCCCAATTTTCATACATCATAGTATAATCGGATAGTTTGATTCTTCGTAAAAAGCATCGTTTTGTTTCAAAATTCTGTGTGCCTATATAATTCATAAATTATTCCTTTTCATATTCAAAATAAATTCCTGCAAATATCTATTAATCACCTACATGGTAAAATATACAGATACAAGATACATCTACTCCCCCTGTAATATAAAAATCATGCCCCAACACAAATCAGTTGGGGCAATTTCTATACTTTTAAGCTATTATACTACACCATCTCAGGAAGTTTGTAGCCTGCTTTTTGCATTGCGTCTGCGAAGTCATCTAATGACATACTTACTCTACTTGCCCCTACCTCAGGGTCTAATATACCATCCTGAACAAGCGAATATACTTCAAGACATCTTCCTTGTTGCATACCTTGCTTCATTCCTTGCTTCATACCCTCCTGAATGCCAAGTTTTTTATGATCATCCCATGCCTTACACATATTTACCACCTCTTCCTTTTCATCATACTTAATGTCAGTTCCTACAAATAGATTGATAGCTGCTACTGTCTCAACGTCAACCCTTGTAAAGGTTTCGTCTTTTGTAATTAAATCATTCAGCTTTCCCTCATCTGACGCATTTTTCAGCACTTCAAACAGTGGTTTCAGACCTGTTTTGAACTTGGAAAAATCCGTAATCTCCAGTGGATTCAACAGATTAATCCTGTAATCGTTGATAAATGGCCGAAATCTCTCGTCCATATGAGGCATCATCTCAACAAGACTTCTTGGACCATCCCAGTTTTTTGTTCCAAGATATAATGTAATTGTAATCACCGGTGTCAGCCTATCCTCAAGTGTAAACCCTGATAAAAACTCATCTGATGATTTATAATCTTTGTTTTTCTGATGTTGCTTCTTCGCCTCGTTGACCTGTTCTCCATAATTCATGGCATCATAAATCATGGTCTTAACCGGCATCGAATAATGAACATCTGTCTGTGCCTCTATCCCCATCAGTACGATGTATACCGATTCTGTATATTTTACAGACACCCCCTTTAGCAAATCTCTCCATTTCTGCTTAACAATCTGCTTCCTGTCAATACCGAAAACTGATAACACCTCTGTGGTGTCACATTCCTTTAAATTCTCCGGTTTGATAACCTTCTCACCGTCAAACAATACATAATTGCAGATTTCACTGAACCTCGTATTGTCTGACAAATACTCCTTCGCCTTCGAGTCCTTTGTACCCAAATTAACCTCCTCTTCTTGTGTGAGCAGGAAAATTTGAAATTAAATGAAAATACTGTATGCTTATATAAAAGCCGGCAAAATCCCCACACCCCGCTTTTCTCGCAATGTTTTCACATCTGACATTTCAATTTTCCTGCTATTAACTGGTAACATAAAGCATTGAAAATTTCCATGTCTTTGTCGAAAAATGCGAAGTGGTCTGCCCTCTTCAAAGTGATACACACCGGAAAAATATGCTGTGGTGTCGTATTTACAGAAATATAATGCTTTGAGTTGATTGTAGCACACAGAAGTAAGCTTGTCATTATATTTTTATATTTCAGCTACCTGCTATTCCAAAAACAACTCAAACCCATAACAATTTTCTCGAATTAATCACTATAAAGGTTTTACTGACTCAACGTATTCGTTTAACTTCGCTCTTATCTCTTCAAACTGCTTTCCTGTAACCTCATTATCCGACTCAAACGCCATCATTTTGTCAAGATATCCTCTCTCCTTTGCTATCTGAAGGCTGATAGGATAAACCAGCTCAAATGTCAGTGCAATGTGCCCTGCCACATGGTCTACCACGGTCTTTTTACAGGAACGAAGTACCGCGTGTCTCTCATCAAAGGCTGCCATAACCTCAGGACTCACCTGCGAGTTTTTCAGTTCCTCCGTTGTCACATTATATATATCCTCTGCCGGAGTATCTACATTTACCCTGAAAATATCCACCTTATCAGCATCCCTTAGTATATTGCAAAACATAACCGTATAATCATCGAGCCTCTCATCTATTCTGAAAGCACTGTGATTTCTTATCGCATTTTCAACAATTGTGCCGTATTTATCATCATGAAACCCATCCACATATGTGTCGATAAGTCCTTCCTTAAACAACAGATCGGCTCCAAAATTGGCATGATCAACAGACTGCGCATCGTTAAATGTGTTATAGCGCTTAATCTGTTCAAATCTTCCGACATCATGCAGCATCCCTGTGAGCCATGCCACATCTGTCTCATATTCATCAAGCTTTAAATCCCTTGCTATCAGCTCGCAAAGCTCCGCTACCCTATAGGTATGGTCTATTTTGAGCTTAATCTTTGGGTCTGTGGTGTTGTACCCTGATGTGTATTCTGCGAATGTATTTTTTACTCGTTCTCTATCTATTATCATGTTTGTTATCCTTCCCGCCTCTCATCGCTACAGCTCCCGGCGATGATATCGCACTTCCCAATACAAGCTTCACCAGCCATATAAAAAATACTATCACAAGTACAGGAATAAGGCACGTTGTGACTATGAGCACCGCCAATCCATCAATGAACTTATTGACCATGTTCTTTACACTATCTGCGGTAACTGACAATGTATTTTTCACACTGTTTACTGCATCCTTTGCCTTATCTATAAAGCTGCTTTCAGATTCCTTACTCTTCTTGCTATCCTTATCATCATCCTTTGATGCTTCTGATTCATCCGCTAAATCATTTGCTTCATCGATTGTCGCATCAATTGACTCCTGATATGTACTGTAAATCATTTTTGAGACATACACGCTTACCGGAATAACCGCATATATTGCCAGACCAAAAATGAATATTTTTACACCTATTTTCCAAAAGAGCTCCTTTTTGCTTCCAAAATATACTGCCAACGCGAGCATTGATACCGGAATAAGCCATTTGAAAGTCAGCGCACCCAAAATAGTCAACAGATATTTTTCAAGATATATTGCTGATACAACAATCAGAAAATATCCTGCCAGATCCATTAATTTATTTGCGACAGGAGTTCCGTCGTCTCCCGGTGCTAATGTAATAAGTGTTGAAACTGCTGTAGCACTTGCGCTCAGTTCCAACGCAGTTGTTTTCTTTTCATCCAGATACTTTATAGTTTCTTTGTTTATTTTTGACTCAGGCGATGAATAGCTTTTTGCAAGTCCAAAAAATGAACTACCTGCAAGAATTATACACACTATAATTGCGGCTACTCTGAATAGCAGGCTTCTTTCAAACGATGAATCAGTTTTATTTTCCATAATGACTTATACCCTCAATTCTATAAAAATGTTCTTTTTGCCTCTTCCCGACTATTCTTCAAGGTAGATGCAGCTCCCTCTCCGGCAAAATATTCCTTCACCAGCTTTACAACTACACCCGAAAGCAAAAATACCGCTATAAGATTTGGTATGACCATAAGGCCATTGAAGGTCTCCGCTATGCTCCACATCAGTCCGAGGTTCATTGTCGCACCGACTATCGCAACAAGCGAATATACTACCATGAATGGCTTATTTGCCTTGGTTCCGAATAGGAACTCTATGCATCTGGTACCGTAAAGCCCCCAGCCTATGATAGTTGAAAATGCAAAACAGCACATGGCAACCGCTGTAAAGATTGATACCCAGCCGCCGTAGGTGGATGTAAATCCGCTGATTGTAAGCTCTGCGCCGGCTGCTTCTCCATAGCCCACAGAAACTCCGCTGCAAAGTATGACAAGCGCTGTGAGTGTACATATTACGATAGTGTCCACAAACACCTCAAATATGCCAAAGAAGCCCTGCTTTACTGGCTTTTTGGTGTCTGCACAGGCATGTGCGATAGAGCCTGTTCCAAGACCTGCTTCGTTTGAAAAAATTCCTCTGGAAACTCCCTTTTTCATGCTCATAAAAAAGCTTCCTACTGCTCCGCCTGTCACTGCTGACGGATTGAACGCGCCCTCTATTATTGCCCCGAATACGCCCGGTATAGCTTTAAAGTTGACGATTACTACTCCAAGTGCCAGCAGAATATACATCACTGCCATAAATGGCACAAGCTTTTCAGTAACCTGGCCTATACGCTTGATTCCTCCAAGCAGAATAAGCGCAATAAGAGCGGCAAGAACTATTCCTATTATGAGATTGAGCGTTGATGCCGACTCTATTGAAATTATATCGAAATTATATAAAGCTGAATCAATCGCTGTGGTTATGGTGTTTACCTGTGTAGCATTTCCTGTACCGAACACGGTGAGCACGCCAAACGCTGAGAACAGATATGCCAGCCAGTGCCAGTGCTTTTTAAGACCGTTTTTAATATAGTACATAGGGCCGCCTACCAGGTCGCCGTTTGCATTTCTCTCGTGAAAATGTACAGCAAGTGTGACCTCCGAGAACTTGGTGCACATGCCCAGAAGTGCTGAAATCCACATCCAGAACACCGCTCCCGGTCCACCTATCGCGATGGCTCCTGCTACTCCTGCCACATTACCTGTACCAACAGTCGCCGCAAGTGCCGTACACACTGCCTGAAACGGTGTGAGCGCTCCGTCAGATGCCTCACGTTTTTTGAGCATCCTGCCAAGCGTAACCTTCATCGCATATGGAAACTTTCTAATCTGAATAAAGCCCGTTCTGAAGCTCAAAAGCAGCCCGACACCTATGATACATATCATCGCAGGCACGCCCCAGATAAAATTGTTGACCACGTCATTGACTTTTTCTATTACTGATAACATCTTTTTCTCCTACTGAATTTAGTGTAACGTATAAAGTATAACACGGTTTGTACGATTTTTTATATATTTAATTTCATTTTTTTGAAGTTTTTCTTTATAAAAAACACCCGGATATAGCAATTTATCTATATCCGGGTATTTATTTTTGTATAATATATACAGGATATCCCTCTACAGTCCCTGTGTCATCTTGTAATCTATAAGTGTCATGAGCGATTCTGACTCGATGGCGAGCTGCTCACACTCCTCAATCCACTTATCATAGGCTTCACTCGCCTCATCCTCCGGCTCCTTTGCTTCGAGCGCCTCCATCATGGCATTGACCTCGGCAAATTCTGCCTTGATATCCTCTAAGAGAGAGTCTTTTGTTGATTTCATGATATCCTCCCAATTTGATTTAACGTAAAATATATTTTTATGATCATTTCACAAAATTTCACTCTGCAAAGTGTGGCTCAAGCATCTCAAGCTCCGCCACATCTATGCAGTTTGGAATCGTGCCGTTTATTACGTCCTGCTTGCACTCTGCGTAGTCAAACCACTTTACAGAGTCGATTTCCTCCTTCTGCACGGTGATGTCAGCTTCGTCCACATCCAGCCACAGAAGAAATACCTTGCTTATCTGGTTGTCCAGAAATCTCTCTCCGTGAAACACCTCATCTGCGTGGTGTCTGTGCAGTCCACAGTCGATAAGCTGTGATGGCTCTATTGTCAGCCCCAGCTCCTCCTTAAGCTCTCTGAGCGCAGACGGTATGTAGTCCACACCGGCCGGTATGTGTCCCGCGCTTGATATGTCATAACAGCCCGGAAAGGAGTCTTTTTCCATGCACCTTTTCTGCAAAAGTATCTGTATGGAATTTCCGCGGCGTCTGACTATCCAGACATGCGCAGTCCTATGAAGTATATTGTTTCTGTGCGCCTGCTTGCGCTCTACGGTCTGTCCTGTTGGATTTCCCTGCTCGTCCACTATATCAAAATATTCCATATGAGACTCCTTTCTTGTCGTTTACGTCCGAATCACTCGATAGGTGCTCCTGCCGGCATTGGTTTCTCCGGTGTCAGGAGTGCGAGATTGCCCTCTGCATCCTCTGCGCACAGAAGCATTCCCTCTGATAAAACACCTGCGAGCTTAGCCGGTTTTAAGTTTACGAGAACCATTACCTTCTTGCCTACCATCTCCTCAGGAGAATAGTACTTTCTGATACCTGATACTATCTGCTTTGTCTGGTTTCCAATCTTTACCTGTGAGCAGAGAAGCTTCTTTGACTTCGCAACTGCCTCACATTTTACGATTTCACCAACCTGGAACTGGAGTTTTTCGAAATCATCAAATGTGATTTCTTCCTTTGCTTCCACGTCCATAGGCTCAAGGTCTGCACCATCTGCGGCATTTTCACCTGCACCACAGCCACATGCTGCCTTACCCCCAACTGCAGCAAGCTTAGCCTGCTCAGCCTCAAACTCTGCTTTCTGTACCGCCTGGATTTTCTCTACCTCAGGCATTACATCCTCTGCCTTTAATCTGCCGAAGAGGATCTCAGGTTTGTCTGTAACCTTTGTGCCGCTCTCATAAAGACCAAATTTGTCAAGGTCATCGAAATCACGGAGTGTTGTGTTAAGCTGTGCCACAATCTTTTCTGCTGTCTCCGGCAGGAATGAATGAAGCAGGCTTGCTCCGATTGTGATAGACTCTGTGAGGTTGTAAAGCACCTCAGCAAGACGATCCTGCTGTGCCTCGTCCTTTGCAAGCACCCAAGGTGTTGTCTCGTCGATGTATTTGTTGCAGCGGCGGAAAAGTGCGAATACCTCTGTGATGGCATCTGCCACACGAAGTCCTTCCATTTTCTTTGCCACTTTATCTCTTGTGCCGGTAACAACAGCCTTAAGATCTGCGTCAATGGCAGTCTGATCTGCATCGCCTGTTGCGCCTGTGCTCTTTACGATGCCGTCAAAATATTTATTGCTCATGGAAACTGTTCTGTTTACAAGGTTTCCAAGTATGTTTGCAAGGTCTGAGTTGAATCTCTCGATTACAAGATCCCATGTGATGATTCCGTCGTTCTCGAATGGCATCTCATGAAGCACAAAGTAACGTGTGGCATCTACGCCGAAAAGTCTGACCATATCGTCTGCATAGATAACGTTTCCTTTTGACTTACTCATCTTGTCACCGCCCTGAAGCAGCCATGGATGTCCGAACACCTGCTTTGGAAGCGGAAGGTCAAGTGCCATAAGGAAAATAGGCCAGTAAATAGTGTGGAAACGCACGATATCTTTTCCGATAAGGTGCAGATCTGCAGGCCAGTTTTTCTTGAAAAGCTCTGATGATCCGTCAGGATCGTAACCGATTTTTGTGATATAGTTTGTGAGGGCATCAAGCCATACATACACTACATGCTTTGGATCGAAATCTACCGGAATTCCCCAGCTGAATGATGTTCTCGATACGCAAAGATCCTGAAGTCCCGGAAGCAGGAAGTTGTTCATCATCTCGTTTTTCCTTGAAACAGGCTGGATGAAATCAGGGTGTGTGTTGATGTAGTCGATGAGTCTGTCTGCATATTTGCTCATCTTGAAGAAGTATGCCTCCTCCTTCGCAGGCTGTACCTCGCGTCCGCAGTCCGGGCATTTTCCGTCCACGAGCTGTGACTCTGTCCAGAAGGACTCACATGGCGTACAGTAAAGTCCCTCGTATGAGCCCTTGTAGATATCACCCTGATCGTAAAGCTTCTTGAAGATTTTCTTTACACATTTCTCATGATCCTCATCTGTTGTACGGACAAAATTGTCATATGATGAATTTACCATATCCCAGATTCTCTTTACCTCACCTGAAATCTGATCTACAAACTCCTTCGGTGAAATTCCGGCTGCCTCAGCCTTTTCCTGGATTTTCTGTCCGTGCTCATCTGTTCCTGTCTGGAAATATACGTCGTATCCCTCTGCTCTCTTGTATCTGGCGATTGCGTCTGCAAGGATGATCTCATATGTGTTTCCAATATGAGGCTTGCCTGATGTGTACGCAATGGCTGTTGTCATGTAATATTTACCTTTGTTTGCCAATTTAGTTTCCTCCTAATTTTCTTAAAATGCGTATAAATACATAACTTATGCCGTCTGATTTCGCATAAAGCACGTTACTGTTCACACCTGACAGTGTGACCAGCAACGATTACAGCCCATTTAAAATGCCTCTACGAGGCGGGGCTGTAATCACACAATAATTAACACTATGGCGCATAGCTTGACACCGCGGTGTCAAGCTTGCGTCTGAACAGTTATTAAAGCACTTCTGCAAACAAGTTTGCGCGTTCTTTATGCTCATCATACTTCTTTTATACGCTAAAAAACGCCTCCTCAGGAGAAAACTCCCAAGAAGACGATTATATCGTGGTACCACTTCTCTTCACGCAGCTATCAAAATCACCAGACATCATATACCGGCACTGCTACGCCTCTTTCCGCTATAACAGGCGGTTCCTGTCAGTATCTAGCCAATGGTTCGATACTGCTGCTCCAAAGCCATGTTCCTCCTACTTTAGGTCATCCCCTCTCAGCCTGTGTGGGATTTCTCTGTAAATCTGCCATAAAAGTACTCTCTTTTTCGTTGCTTTTATCTCATACATTTCTAGAGTAGCATGTGGCTTTTAAATTGTCAACTGTTGTAAGTCAACTTTTCTTTTACCAATCTTTTAAAATGCATTCTGCACTTGTAACTGCAAAATAATAGAGCAGGCTCACCCTGCTTTCAATAGCTTTCTATTTGGAAACTCAGAGATTTCCAGCATTGGTGCTTTTTTCTGCATATCCTCTTTTGTACAGCCCTCAGTCCTTGTAATAGGATAAGGCAGCTCAAATTCCATGCTTGTTCCCTTTCTAAGTGAAAACGATGTTCCCGGCATATCAGGGTACATTGTGCAAAAAACATTCTCACTCACAAGTGCCATATAATTATCGCCCATAAGACTATAGCGATCCAGCATCAGCCCGCCTTCCTCTCCAAGGTCACAGTCTTTATTATAGATACGAACCTTTAACAGACAATAAAATGGAGTATTTTTTACTGTTGCTTCATCTGCCTGCCCCATATTATAACGCTCATAAAGTTCTCTTGTATCTACTACCTCATAGCCCAGAACCTGTACAGCATATCCGTCGATACACTCTTCAACAGTATCCACATAATCATTTCCAAAATCTACAGTTTCTCCCACATCATATATGTATACCGGCACTCTATCAGCATTTTTATTAACCACAATTACACGAGCTGTATACAGAATAAGCAAAATTAACCCGCAAATAATAAGCACTCTTTTTCTCACCCGCATATCCTGCCCTCCTTAAGTTTTACAATTTCATCAGATAATTCCTCCAATGTCTGCATATCATGGCATGAAATGATCACAAGTGCTCCCCGCTCTTTCTGTTTTCTAACAACTGATTTAACCATTTCCTTTCCATCATCATCCAGGGCATTTGTCGGCTCGTCTAATACTACGATATCGGGATTTCCAAGAACTGCTGCCGCAATCCCCAGTCTTTGCTTCATTCCAAGTGAATACTTTTTATATTTTTTCCTTCCTGCCTGCCCCAGTCCTACATCATCAATTAATCCACGTATTTCATTCTCCACGCTCTTTTTATCCACATTACCATCCACTTTTGCAAGAAGCTTTAAATTATCCTCTCCGGAATACATATCCAAAAATGCAGGATTTTCCAGTAAAAATCCAATACTCTCCGGAAAGTCTATATCTTTTCCAAGTTCTTTGCCATCAATACACACCTTGCCACTCGTTGGACGGATCAATCCGATAAGTGCTCTCATAAGCATTGTCTTTCCCGAGCCGTTTATTCCCTGAAATCCATATACTTTTCCTGATGACATATCCAGATTTATATCCTCAAGCACTATACTTTTATTGATTGTTTTACAAAGCTTTTCTACCTCTATATGTGCCATTCTAGTTTTCCTCCTGAATAATGTTATACTTTTTGAACCTTATCACACCCACTATAACTGTTATAAATATTATCAAACACATAGCAGGGATTGCCACTTTGCAATCTATACCATCCTCATTTATCCACAAATGCCTTATCAGCATTGCATAATTTCCAATAACAAACAGGCTTTGAAAATATGCTGACAGCAGCAAAACCATGCACATTACCATAAAACTGTATATCGGCTTAAGCCAGAGTCCCAGTGCCATTTGTATCTGACATATTGCTACAGATAACATAAAAACCATTACTATATCTCCAACCGGCATTATTGCATCTGGCTTAAGTGACGTATCTGCCCCCAGATTAAAAAGAACAGGCTGCATATCTGTATTTACCTGCATTCCGGACTGTATGCCGCTTATACTGCAAAAAGACAGAATTAATGTAAAAATTATCCCAAAGAAAATAATATTGCAGAGCAGATTCCATATACATTTTGACAGCCACCATTTCACACGGCTTTTTCCCTTTATCAGAAGCTTATTTCCGAAACCGCATAAATTATTCATGGGATAACTCAGAGTCACAAAAAGTATCATTACAAAAAGCAGCATCCATGTCACTGGAAATTGAAACACATTTTCCATAGACATTTTATATTTTTCCATACCACCGAAATTATATAGCAGAACATCTCCCATATGCTTTTGTGTACTTATACCATACTGCGCATACGAATTCATTTTCTGCCACAGCATAAACAGTACAGCCATTTCAAATATAACCGGAAACAATAATAATTTCAGGTTTTTTATGCAGCCATATTTTATGTCATAACATAACAATTTCCACATTTTCATATATGCATCCTCACATTACATCCTTTTTATGCATCAAAACCATATTAACCGCAATTGTTATAGCAGCCATTAACATAGACATTAAAACTATGATCCAAAGTTTTGCCGGATATCCGGTCTGTACACATTTGGTAAAATAAAATGGTGAAAATTGATAATTTTCTGCCCCAGGAGTATTTGAAAACAACATATTATTAAGTACATTTAATACCATGCAGACAACAAACGGAAAAATACAATTAACCCATTTATATTTAATAAATAGTGCCGACAGCATCGTAATACATGCCAAAGCTCCACAAAACATAAAATCAACCAGCATATATACCGCTACATAAGCAAATGGCTGTGTATAATACAAGCTTGAAAATAGAGAATTGCCAAAAACCCCGTCCCAATCAATTAAATCATTTTTCTGAATTTCATTATAATCACTCACATCTATTAATTGCTTTTATGCTTGCTCTATATTGCTTTCATTTAACTTCTGAATTAACTTTTGAATAACGATTATGACAAACTTGTCATAACGTTTATACATCATGTGACATTGTCCAAACAAAGAGATATTCTCACTACAAAACACCCTAGAAACAACCTCCATCATTTATTACGACTATACTACAGAATACAACATTTTTCTATCATTGTAGGTCCTGAATATACAATAAATTCACATTATTTAATACTGTCTCTACGACTCTATGCACAAACAGTTGCTCGCCTCGACTTTTTTCTCTGACATATTCAGGAAAATCAACAATGTCTTTTTCCTCGGGACCAAACAACAAAAAATCTGTACTAGTCTCTAAAATTTGTGCTACTTCCATCAGCTTATCAACCGAACAAGCTGTTTCGCCGCTTTCAATTCGTTGCAATTGCCTTTCATTTGTATAGTCTAGATATTCAGATAATTCACTCTGGGTTAATTGCTTTCTTTTACGCAATATTTTAATTCGTTCTCCGACACTTTTCTTATCGTAATACTGCATGTCAACCTCCATATGCATTTTTTACAATGTCCTATTATGTCGCATAAAACAAATGAAATATATTTTTTTACCAAACTGTGATTTTTCCTTACCAAACTTGCTAAAATCGGTCGAACTGACCAGAAAATTTGCATAAACTGATTATTAATTCAGTAAGAACTTACCGAATGATAAGTATCTATTTTCGCTTAGATACATTGCAACATAGCATCATCAAGAATGACCGCGTCAAGGTCAACGCCTCTTTGCGGGACTAAAAGCAATCTTGAAAGGTTCTTCCTTGATGATATACTTCTAGTAGTCAGCAATAATAAATCATCTGATCTGAAAGGGCTGATCAGCCGTTAGTGAAACAAGCGGTCAGTTCAGCTAAAATTTGCACCAAACTTATCACTGATCACACATTTCATATAAAATTTTCAGAATGTTTTGAATTTGGCAAACTTGTGCAGGCTTCAGCGCTTCCAGAACACACATAATCTTTTCGCTTGTAAAATGTCCGGTTTCATCGCCAAACATAATATAATCACAACTTACAGACAGCGCCACAGATATTCTACTTAGCGTATCTGCAGAAAAGCCTTTTTTTTCCTGTTTCTATTTCATATAAAAACTTTGCAGAAATATCAATTTTCTCTGCAAATGCCTCTCTCGTATAATTTTGCACTTCTCTTAATTCTCTTATTCTTTCTCCGACTCGTATATCCGACATGATATTCCTCCATATGTCAAAATATTACCTCTTTCGACAAATGGTTATAAACCGACAAAAGTTCCTATGTAATATACTTAATATTCATATTATTAAAATATCATCCTCTTGATTTATTTATCTGAAATTTACCAAACTGTCAAACATTTTAATTTAATGCTTTATTCTTATCTGCTAACTAGGTAAATACATGTATATACGTTATATTCAATCACAAAAAAATATTATAGGATAAATAATCCTCTGTTTGAGACTATTTTTTGCTATCCTAGTTTCTAACACGGAGGAGTATTATGCAAACGATCAAAAATTTTTTAAAAAAGAAATACAATCTTAGTAACTATCAAATTGCACAGTTAGCATTCTTATGTAAATCTTTTATTTCAGAAATAAGCAAAATAATTATTATGGGGATAATCTTTTATAATCATCTATCCCTTTACTTTTTTGCCCTATTGATAATGCTAGTACTAAGGTGTTCAACTGGAGGAATACATTTTTATACATATATCGGTTGCTTAACGACATCCCTAATCTTTTTATGGTCTGGAATTGTATGGCTTCCTAATATAACATTCCCTCTCAATATCAAGCTACTCCTTATACTTCTTTGTATATTAATTTGCTATTATATTGGTCCCATTTGTTCTAAATATCGACCACCTCATAGCAACAAATTTATTCAAAAACGCAAATTGATAATTACATTCTTTATTTTTCTTTTTTCTATAGCTTTATATATAATGCCAGAATCTTCCTATCTTAATGTAGGATTCTGGATTATTATATTACATTCATTGCAACTTATTATTGCAAAATTTTTTAGAAAGGAGCCCTCGTGATATGTTTACAGTCTTATTAACATCGCTCGCTGATTTTACTTGGTGGATTGAAACAAATTTCTCTAGTGTATTACTTTTTGGCGAATATGAATATCCACAAAAAGAAACTTTTGAGTAATACTTCAAAAAACACAAAATGGACAATCATTCTTGACTGTCCATTTTGTGTTTTTTCAATCCTATGGTAAATTGAACCCAATTCTTATCTTTTATAAACACATTCTCGCACAATACATCAACATTCCATTCTTCACACAGCGTCTTTATATGAAATAATCCAATACCTCTACCTGGACCTTTGCTACTATAGTCCATCTGGAACCACTGTTCTATTTCAGAATATGGAACATATCTATATGTATTCCGAATCACAAAATATACACTTGTTTCATCTTCACGTATTTCAATATAAATTTCTTTATCTCCATCATAAGCAGATGCTTCTATAGCATTATTTATGAGTGTTCCTATAATTTCTATAAGATGATATGTCGGTAACACCATATTTTTCAAATCACCATTCACCTTATACTCGACCTTAATTCCACTATTCTCTATTTCTTGAAATCTTTCATATAAAAATCCTGCTAAAATATTATTCTCTATAAAAAGCAATCTATTATACTTATTCTCATTTTGTAATTTCACGCAATATTCTTCTTGCGCTTTTACAAGTTGCTCATATGTTTTATATGTATAATGTGTAGAAAGTATTGCGGTAATATGATTTTTTAACTCATGTTGTCTTATACGTACACCATTAAGTAAATTATCAAATTTATATTGCATACGTACAGTACATTCTTTTTCTATTTGCATTTGCTCAATGGTTCTCTGCGAATAATTCCATTTTCCAAAAATAATTAGCAACACAATTGCCATTGGAACCAAACCAATAAACCAATCCACTCTAATACCATTCAACCATTTACTCTGTATCAAAATGAAGAACACAATAGATCCTATTAGACAAAAGAACAATATTGTATACTGATTCTTAATTTTAATATGCGATAGCATTTTATGTACCCTCAACTTTGGCAACAAGAAAATAGTCAATAATAAAACCTCGATATTTACACACACTGTTCTAATTGCCTCATTATCTGGCACTAAAATATATGTAATTATCAAACACATAACTTGACATAGCGTTACCACCATATAAAGTAAAACTATTCCTATTCCAGTTTGAACAATCGTTTTTTTAAATACAGTCTTACAGAAAAAAAAGAAAAGACAAACAAATATAAAAAAACTCGCCTTCTCTATTTTTAGAAATATTATTGTATCTTTCACCAACAAAGATATAATAGTATAAACTATAAACTCAATACTTATGCAAAACTTTCGACCAAATATTCTATAAGCCGCAATTATTATCGCAATAACTTCTGTTAAAAAAACAAATTTTTCCAACATATCACTTAAAACGTTCTCTTAATTCCTTCTTGTACATTATCCCAATCTCAACAGTTCCAACTTGTTTCTTTAGTTGTATTACTCTATTGGTAATATCTACATTATGTATATAATCCGTATTTACTACAACACTCCTGCTACACTGAATAAAACCATCACTATCTACATCTGATAAAAATTTCTTTAGTGTTACATATGGAATACTTAGCAAATCTCCATGTATTGTATGAATATACAATACATGATTAACACATTCAACATAAGCAATATCTTCTCTGTCTGCTGCTAGTATAATTCCATCCTTGCGAAAATACATTGTTTTTCCCTTCTTCTCTACAGAAGGAAAATTCAAGCACTGCTTTATCAACTCTTTTAGTTTATTACGATCAAATGGCTTTTCGATAAAACTATAGCAATGCAATTTTTCATAAGTATACAATCTTGCATCTTCTAAAGATGTTACAAATATAACTGGCATAAAAGCATACCGATCAATCTTTCGTATAGCATCAACAAAATTCAGACCTGATGAATCCCCGGGTCTACTCGTGTCTAAAATAATGTCTATGATGAACAAATCAATATCTTTTTCCAATACATATTGATATGCCTCCCTCACATTAGAACACATAAATACCGTATTCCTAGTATCTATTTCTTGTATTATTGACGTTATATATTCTAGTGTCACAAAATTATCTTCTAATACTAAAATTTTCTTCATCATATTTTCCCAACACTCTTCAATGGAAAGTTTTATGAATAGATTTAATACTTTCTATTATATCTTTTCGCTTACTTTCATCAACAAATTCCAATAAACAACTAATTTCACAAATCAGACCTTCCTTATCTCTTAAAAGTAATGCATATGGCAACGAAAACACTTCTGATAACTGCCACATAATTTCACTATCTGGAAAAATTTTTCCACTTTCCATACCACGCAGTTTTTTAACATCAACTTCTAACAAGTCAGCCATTTTCTTCTGATTATAATTTAAAGCTCTTCTTAATTTATAAAATATACTTTTACCCTTTTTACATGGAATCAATGCATTCTGAATATTTTCTATTTTCTTATATATATCACCATCTAATTCCACTTCGCTATTTCTTTGCAAGAGCTCAACTAACATACACAAGATCTCCAAATAACATATTAGTTCTTCAACTGTGCATTCCGAAAGGAAATAACTCAGTTCAATTTTACATCTTTTTCCAGTAAAAATATAATAAACGTCAGCTTCTGATTCACACAAACATTGAATTTCATAATAAGAAAATCTTCTTTTTCCTAACTCAGCTTTACTATAATGACTTTGACTCATTCTTAATAACTGCCCTATTTCTAACTGCGAAAGTTCCATTCTCAATCTTTCTTCTTTTAATCTCGTGCAAAAATTTTGATATGTTGTACTCATGGGTAAACTTTCCTCGAACTTTAATTCTATTTTACCTATTTTAAGATATTTTATTTACCTAATTTGCACCTCATTAGTACTATGGCACGATTTCCAATTTTAATTTAATGCATAACCAATTATTCTACGATTTTCTATATTCAATCTTTTACTAAATTTTAAACCAAGGACTACATAGAATATAAATATAATATTTACTGCTATTAAAAAATACAGGTAACTCCAAACATGACTTACCTGCATATTTTTGTTCTATTTAATTATATTTCCATTGTGTTTCTTATTAATCTCGATTGTTTTTCAATTTATATACGCCTTTACTAACACCCATTTATAATATAAATCATTATGTTTTTAACATAAAAACAAACCTGTTAAAAAGTTCATCTTTTGAAAAGAAAAACCAATGACAGCAAATAAACGCAGAGCATTTAGAGAATTGGTAAAAGACGGAAATAGTGTATATGAAAATTCTATGGGAGCTTGGGCTGAAGGACAGGTACCAGTTGAATTTTTATCAGTCTATAGAGACGAGGAATGCATTCGCCAGCATATTAAAGGTATGTCCTCTGAAGACGCTAGAAAATTCGCTTTAGACTATTACGGTTGGTCAGATGATGATTCTGTAGGTGCATCGATAGTATATAACACCACTGCAGACGATTTATCGAAATCACGGATGATGCAGTTGCATGGATAATCAGTGTAGCCTGTTAGCGTCCTGCAGACTTAGGATATTCGTAAGAATTATGGACACTTAAAAACTTGCATCAACATATCCAAAGTCATGCTGAAGAGGCTGGGTATCCAAGACTGAAAACTATCACTAATTCAATGGTGCAGAAGATTCTTCAGCGTTCTAATATAAAGCCATTTAAAATCAAGTATTACTGCGAGAAGCGTGATCCTGATTTTGAGAGCAAAATGCATGATGTGCTTGTTGTATATAAACAAGTCAGTATGCAGTTTGATGAAAGCGGTAAAATAATAATACCAACTGATGAACCGATGGTTCACACTATATCATGTGATGAAAAACCTGGGATTCAGGCAATTGCGACTACAGGATCTGACCTGCGTCCAACGAAGGGAAATGGCTGTGTTATGCGTGATGCAGAGTACAAACGTCTCGGAACATTGTCCTTGCTTGTTGGAATTGATCTTCTTACAGGAGAAGCTATTCCCATAGTAAGTGAGACACACAAAAGTTCAGATTTTATCAATCTGCTTAAAAAGTTGAATAAAAAATACCCAGAGGGTGATATCATTCGAATTGTTTGCGACAATCATTCTGCTCATAAATCAAAGGAAACCAGAAACTTTCTTGCAACATGTCCGGAAGGACGTTTTGTATTTGTGTTTACACCCAAGCATGGTTCATGGCTCAACATGATTGAGAGTTTCTTCAGTAAAATGCCAAAGCAAATGCTCAAGGGAATCCGTGTGGATTCCAAACAGGGACTCGAGGATCGCATCTACTTGTATTTTGAAGAAGTGAATCCAGAGCCAGTCGTTTATCATTGATCATATAAATTGGATGATATCAGTGTAGTTGAAGCACAAGAAGCAGGTTTGAAATCCAATGATAATTGTTTTAGTTAATTATTATTTGGTGTACTAGTTGAAACCGCAAAGGCAAATGGAATTGATCCACTTAGTTATCTTACCTATCTTCTTGAAAATCGTCCGAATGCTGATATGTCAGACGATGAACTTAAACCGTTAGCTCCTTGGAACGAAGCTGCTCGAAAACAATGCGAAAATAATGTGGAGTGAAATGCTCCAAATGTCTGGCATCCTTAGGGATGCCATTTTAAATATCCCTACGGGGGATTATTTAGCGCTTACGTTTGTAAACTTCTTTTTAATATTTTATCATAGAAGACCATTGTATTGTTCAATTTACAGAGATTTTTTCGTCTCTTTTAAATAATTATCCCCTGAAGCAAGCTCCAGAGGATATATGAAAAAGCATATTAACTTACATGTTTTTAGGGTATGCATAGTTTTTGGGATTTATCCCAAAATCTTGTCCAAAATAATGGATTTACCCTTAAAATTTGTCCAGTTTAGGGGATACAATTTAATTTATTTTTTGTATCAGCCCCTCATAAAAGACCCTCAACAAGTTTGGCTACCCCTCAAGAACTTTGATTATCCTATATTTTATCTGTTATTTTTACCGCATATTGATATACCATACTTTTTAAAACGCCTTCCCATAAATATATTATAATGGATAAACATTTTGTCATATCCCTAACATAATGTATATAAAATCATACTAAAAATACAATGATTTACTCATATACAATAAATGCACTATTTTCATTCAACAATTCTTGGTATCGAAAGCAATTACAATCGTGGTCATTTATGATTCCACATGCTTGCAAATGCGAAAATATCGTAATGGAACCCAAATATTTAAAGCCTCTTTTTTTTAAATCACAACTTAGTCTATCAGACAAACTATTCTTTACTTCTTCATATCCCTGTTGGTGTTTATGATATACCATTATTCTATAGTTAGAAAAAGACCATATATAATTATCAAAACTGCCAAATTCGTCTATTATTTTCAAAAAAGCTCTCGCATTATTAACTATTGCTAAAATCTTCTTTTTTGATTTTATCATCCCATCAGTATTCATAATACTCTCAATTTTAAAATCATCATAATTAGCGATTTTATTATAATCATAATTATCAAAACATTTTTTAAAAATGTCTCTTTTCTTTAACATCATGTTCCAATTCAAACCACACTGCATAACTTCCATTAACAAATATTCAAAGTGTTTTCTATCATCGTGTAGCGGTTTTCCCCACTCTTCATCATGATATTGTAACATAACCTCACTATCTAAGCACCATACACATCTGTTCATAAGCATATCCTTTCATTAATTATCTCTTTCTAACTCTAGTAAATATTTTTTTACTTCTGTTCCACACCCAAATCCAGTGACATTACCATCTTGATGAATTACTCTGTGGCAGGGAATAACAATCATAATTGGATTCTTGTTATTAGCCTGCCACACAGTGCGAGCTGCTTTATGATTACCAATCTGAATAGCAACATCTTTGTAACTCCGAGTTTCTCAGTACGTTATATTTCTTAATTCTTTCCAAACTAATTTTTGAAAAGCTGTTCCTATACAACATATTGGTAAGTTAAACTTCCTTCTTTTTCCTTTAAAATATTCATTTATTTGAATATATGCTTCATATATTAAATCAGAATGGTATGCATACTTCGCTATATCCATAGAAAAAGTATTTTGTAACAAATCTAACCCAATTATCTTTTCGTTTTCTTCCTTGATTTCTAATAATCCAATTGGACTTCTAAAAATGTAATTATTCATTTTCTCACATCTTAAAAATTTTTGTATATTATAACATTCTTAAGCCATACTCATCAATATTATATCTATTCAATTACTTAATCTATAATTCTTGAAATTCATAATCTTCAAAACAAACTTTTAACCTCTTCCCTGTTCCCCACGTTTTACATGCGATTCCAAACTCTATGCAATCATCTATTTCGATAGCCCTATGTAATTTAATAATTCTATTATTTCCGTCCATAAAACCAAATTCTGCCACTTTATCACTACATTCTATAAATAATGTTATTTTATGAGGAAATGCATATTCAATATCCATATTACTCTTTCCTATACAATCAAAAACTAATTTATTATTTACGTCAATTCCACCAAAATACATATCGCTCTTATCAAATCGCATAAATATACCAGCTTCAAACTTTGTTTCAAGATATCCTGGCTCAATACATATTGTTGCATATATAATATATTTTTTATTTAAATTATATTTTTTATCACCTAAATATACTTTAGGGCAATAATCTTCTGTCCATGTATTATATATTTTATTATTATTGAACTCAAAAATTATTTTATCGCCATCCATGTGAATAAGATTATCTTCATTATTTTCAGTCAAATAGTCTATTTTACAATCACCAGGTAGCTCACTATTTTTATATTTTTTTAAATACTCAATGCAGTCTTCTATTTTCTTATATAATTTTTGCTCACACAGATTAATTTCGTTAGGAATACTATGGTCTATATCTTTCTTATTTTTCAAAAATTTTTTTAGAGTACTACTAGTATACTTTTCCCATACGTAAGACAATTCATTCTTTATGTTTCTTAATTCTTCTGCCTGCCCAGTCGGATAATTAAATTTGTGCATGTGTGAAAGTAATTCTTCTATAAACACATCTTTGAATTTTACTGTATTAATAAAATATAATTTCATATTATTGATTATATAAGACATCCTTTCAGACTCACACTCTTGCTTATCTACCATCTCGCATAAGCGACTAATTATATTTGATTCCGAATAACGTTTACTCTTTATTGCCAACGCAAATGTTTCAAGCAAATATAGTAATATTTCTTTTTCTGTCTTTGACGCAAATTTATCATTCTTTTTAAGAATATATCCATTCTTGTTGCTTCTAAAAAAAGAATCTTTAGAAATAATATTTTTTATAACTTCTTCTGGCAGACAAAACAGTTCATAACTTGGCGTCCCCTTAAGATGTCCATCGTCTTGTATCATTAATAAGCGTCTTACCTCATCATAACCAACAAACAAAAATAAATGTTCCCAATTCTTTAATTTATAATTATTAGAATAAAATAATTCTATGAGATTTCCAAAAATTAAAACCGGTATATCATCATCTATATATTGTTTTATATCATCCAAAACATTTTCACTTAAATCAAAAGAGATAACATCTACTCCCAAATAGTTTTTCCAAAAATTTATCACAAGTTCCTCATTATTTTCCACATCCTGTATATGATACGCTTGAAACGTTTTTGTAATCATATACGAATAACTTCCATAACCATCGTGATAACTCTCCAGCACAACTGCAATAGGATGTTCAAAACACGTCACACGATCCAAACCATAATATTTCAAATTGTCTTTTATTTCAAATAACGTTTTCATTTATTTATCCCTTTCGCATTAAAACATAGATTCTAAGAAATATATAAACAGACTAATCTATATCGTTCATCTATACATTAAATTGTAGCACAAAAATAAAAATGCTTTGTGATAATATATTTTTATAAGAGAGAATAGAACCATGTAATCTTTTTCAAATCTTATCTTTTAAAAAATAAGATAACCTGACTCTATTCTCATTTCTCAACAATATGCATTATAAACTTTCGCCAAAATCCATTTTATATTTTCCAACTAATTTAATTTGCCAATCCGACACCGGTTGCAATTTACCAAAATAAAATCTTAATTTTTCTGGTTCTTCAACAAATTCCAATCCCTGTATCAACTCTCTATTATCAAACAACCATTTTAATCTATCAATTGCATATTTAACATGAGATAATGAATACACTCGTCTAGGTATTGCTATACGCACTAATTCCATATCAGCCAATTTGTCGCTACCATCTTCATTTCTTCCTTCTGAAATTGTACCTCTCTCCATTGCACGTATACCGCTACACAAATATAAAGCAGCCGTTAATGCTCCTGCTGGATACTCATTCATTGGGATATGTGGCAAAAACTTTTTCGCATCAATATGAACACCTAATCCACCTGCTGGTGTAACAACCGGAATGTTATATTCTTGAAGTTTTTCAACCATATATCGAATAAATTCTGGTCCCTGGGATATTACATCTTCATTCATAGTCTCATCTAATCCTACTGTAATTGCCTCCATTTCTTTTACAGACATTCCTCCATATGTCAGAAAACCTTCATACATAGGAACATATGATATCATCGAATCATACAATTCTTTATTTCGCAAGCATATTCCACCGCCTCTTGCAAACCCAAGTTTTCTAGCCGAAAAATATATAATATCAACCTGTTCCGCAATTAATTTTGTAATTTTTCTAATTGATAACTGCTTATACTTCTCTTCTCGCTCTTTAATAAAATGTAAATTATCTTGAAGTAAACTTGCATCTAACACTAATAAAATTCCATTTTTTCTGCATATCGTTGAAATAGAAATAATATTATCTAGCGAAACAGGTTGTCCTCCTATCAAATTAGACCCCGCTTCTATTCTAACAAACGGAATTCTATCTGCCCCATACTGTACAATAGTTTTTTTTAATTTTTCAATATCAAAATTACCTTTAAATTGGTTTTCATTACTAGTTTCTAACGCATCATCAAAAATCATTTCAGTATATGTTGCTTTTGCATTTTTTATGAAATCTTTAATCGAATCAAATCTAACATTCATAGGTACGACATCATTGGGTTTTACGAATCTTTCAATTAAAATATGTTCACAAGCCCTTCCTTGATGTGCTGGTAAAAAAAACTTCATTTCAAAGAGTTCTTCAAGTTTTTTTTGCATTCTTGTATATGTTGCAGAACCTGCATAACTATCATCTGCCTGCATCATTGCTGCTTGCATTGTATCACTCATCGCATTAACGCCACTATCTGTAAGCATATCAAGAAAAATATCTTTATTATACAAAAGAAAAGTGTTGTTTCCAGCCTCTGTAATAGCCTTCATTCGTTCTTCAATTGGAATCAAATCAAGTATCTGTACAATTCTCGCCCTATGTAATTCTAATGGTATGTTTTCTTCAGAATAAAATTTTATTTTTTTCATTTTTATTACTCCTACAAATTTTTTATATCATTTATGATTTTATAGCTCCCATTATGTAAATCCATTTTAATAATGTTATTTATATAATATTTTTTATTATCTAAAATTCTTTTTATATTTGATTCGATTTTATCGACATTCTCTAATATCAAACCAAAATCATGTTTTTCAAGTAATTTCTGTATTCCTCTTTCCTGAAAAAGGAATCCATCAATAGCATCTATTAATATCGGTTTTTTTTCCATTAATGCTTCATAGATAGCATTTGCACCAGCTTTTGTAATGACTAAGTCACATATATTCATATACATTTCTATATTATCAACAAAGCCTAATACCTTAATATTATCTTCACATCTTCTTTTTTTTACAATTTTTTGACATTGATTGTATAAAGTTAAATTCTTTCCACATATTACTATAATCTGTAATTCACAACTTATCTCCACTAATTTTTTTAACATGTCAAAATAATGATATATACCTTGTGACCCCGCATTAAGCAAAATTATCGGCTTTTGTTTATCAAAACCGAGTTCTTCACATATACTATTTTCACATATTAGTTGAAATCTATAAGATATCGGATAACCACTCTCTACAATTTTCTGAGTCGCTATATTGGCTCGTGTTAATATGTTTTTTACAACATCAGTTGCACAATAATATTTATCAGCTCCCTCTACTGCAAATCCCACAGCAATTGGCTCATATGGATCTGTAACAACAACACAAAACTTTATATTACTTAATTCCGAATGTTCTCTTATCACACGTATAATTGCAGCATTAATTGTGTGAGAAACCGAAATCAAAATATCAAATTTATGTTCTATAAGGAATAAATATATATATTCTTTTACACCATCATAAAAATCTTGAGATAAATCCGGTCTTGTCATATATGTAAATTCACAATACTTCTCACATAATGCTACTGAATTTACCATCAAAAAATTATAAAAATCACTTAAAATCTTATTACTTACCATCATATCCTCATAAAAAGATGGAAAACAATATATATCTTTCTCTCCTTGCCTTTCAAATTCTTCTTTTAACGCATTCATAACACTAATATGCCCATTCCCTGTCTTGGCCGCTATAATACCTACCTTCATATCATTTCCTCCAATTTCTGCACATCAATTTTCCCACTTTCTAGACACGGAAATGCTTCTAATTCAACAAATTTTGTAGGAATCATATAATATGGAAGCATTTTAGAGATTTCAACTCGCACTTGTGAAAAAGAAATTTTTCTTCGTAAAACAACAAATGTAATTAATTTTCCATTATAAACTGTTTTGGCTGTTTCAACCGCCTCTATTTCCTCTATTACTACATCGATTTCAGATAATTCAACCCTAAAGCCATTAATTTTAATTTGTGTATCTTTTCTATTTAAGAACTCAACTTCTCCATTCGGAAGCCATTTCGCCATGTCTCCTGTAGCAAATGCCTTCTTACCATCAAATTCCACAAATTTTCTTATGTTATAACTTTCATTAACATATCCCATCCCAACGCTTTTACCGACCACATAAATCTCACCGATTGCATTTATAGGAACGATATTCTTTTCACTGTCCAATATATATATATAACTCTCATCTGTCGGTTTCCCAATTGGCACACTCGAAACTCCAACTATTTCCCCCGCCCTTTCTTCTTTTGTTACCTCATGAATAAGACATCCCACTGTACATTCACATGGACCATATCCATTATATATTTGGCACTCTTTATTCAACACCTTGTTATATTTTTCAATATGGCGATACGTTACTTTTTCTCCACCTAAATGTACATATTTTAATGACGGAAGATATTTTCCAAAACTTGATATAATATTAAAAAAAGACGGTGTAACATTAATATTATTTATTTCATTATTATAAATAAAATCTATATATGAACTAAAGTTTTTCATTGTGTTTTTGTCTATACAAAATAATGTTCCTCCGCACATAAGAGTGGACAAAATATCATATAAACCAAAATCAAAACTATAACTCAATATATGAAGTGATTTTACAAACTGGTTATAGGAAAAATACTGTATCAACCATTCTATTTCAAGCATAATATTTTCTTGTGAAATGATTACTCCTTTGGGTTTCCCTGTTGTACCAGATGTAAAAATTATATAACATGGTTCTTCCTTCGAGACACATTCACAAATCTCAGAATAATTCTCTGTATAATCTATATTTTCAACTGACATTAAATTATTATCTATAGTTGATGAAAGAAATTTATTCTTTATTTTATCGCAGCAAAGAATTGTATTCATATTTAGATCATTAATAATTTTTTCCACTCTTTTTTCTGGATATGAAGGGTTTATTGTTACTATACATTTACCCGCTTTTAAAATTGCAAGAATAGCAGCAACCGTAGAAACATCGTTTTCTGAATATACACCAATATATTTTGTCTCAGAATTACAAATAATAGAAGCAACCTTATTTGCCATATTATTTATCTCTTTATATGTATACTCTCGGCTTCCGCTAACAACTGCAATTTTATCTTGTAGATTTTTAAGTTTTCTTGAAAATTTTTGAATAAAATTTTCTCTATAATAACATCTTATCTCTCTATTATTGAAAAACTTAATTTTTGCCTTTTCTTTCGGGCATACAATTTCATACGAACTTATTTTCATGAATTTATTAATATTAATCTGTCTCAAAAACCAATCATAATTTTGTACAAAATAACTAATACTTTCACTTTTAATCAAATTTGAATTATAGTATATTCTGCATGTCCTTTGCGTAGTATTTTTTACAATTTCCAATATTAATTGGATTTTTCCGTCAACAACACTTTTGTCTAATTCATGAGAATTAATGTAAAAAAGTATATCTCTAAATACTGTGTTTCCATCTTCAATTTCTTCGATTTTCTCTTTAAGATAATCTTTAATATGCGTATAATCCATATCTAAATCATCAATGAAAATCTCACCCGCTTTTGAAAAATACTTTAAACACAGGAGAAATTTTTCATTATTTCTGTATCGATATAACAATATCCAAAACGATAAAATCAAATCTAATTCATCTAAATTTTCATAATTAATTTCCAAACTGATTTCTTTATATACATTCACCCTTTTCTTGATATTGTCTAATTTCATATTCTATTTTTTTCATCCTTTCCTTGTAAAACATTGAATTCGGCTCAAAATAAATAGATGGCAGAATTCCTTCTGTCTCATGTGTACAACATGTACAGCAATTATGCCTATTTACTTTTTGTCGAACTTCCATTGCCTGTTTACTATTCCAAAGTTTTAAAAAATCCATATCATATTCTCTTAAATTTCCCATTAATATCGGACTATCAGAACAATTTTTATCCGCTAAAACTTCACATGGATTAACATTTCCATTATAATCTATGTATACTCCGTGAACTCCTGCATAACATAGAAACTCTCGTTTTTCAGTTTGTAAAGTTCTTTCGATAATGTCATAAAACGTTAATGGATAATATCCCTTAGGATTATTAATTTTTCCATTTTTTCCCTTAATAAATAGCTCTCTTAACGTCTTATTTGCTTTAATATAATTTTCTTTTTTTACGTTTTTAATATCTGTCCCACATCTCGGACTCTGCCTTACTAATAATAAAGAAATAACGTCTGGCTCTAACTCTTCTGATATGTATTTAAAAAAATCAGAAATTGTTTCTTCGTTATTTGCTGTCATAGTTGTTACTATACCAACTTGAAGATTATTATATTTCTTCTTTAATTCATTCGCTTTTCTAATTGTCTTAACACATTTATCGAAAGTTCCTTGCCCTCGTGTCCACTCATGGTGTTCTCTAAAACCATCTAACGAAAAATTAAGAACAAATATTTTATTAGGATCATTACTACATATTTTTTCCGTCTGAGAAATAATGACATCCATCAATTGTCCATTGGTCGTTGTACTAGCCCACTGCATATTACATTTATTCTGAAAAAGCAAAATTATATCCGCTAAATCTTTTCTTATAAATGGTTCACCACCACAGAATAAACCAGAAGTAAAAAAGCCCATACTATCTGCTAATTTCTGATATTCTTGTAAAGATAACTGATCTTTATTATCTTTTTTTGCATTCTCAGTATTAAAGCAATGTTTACAATTAAGATTGCATTGATTGGTTACCAAAAATGAAATTGTTAATGGTGTTTGATATTTCTCTAAATGTCGTAATTGGTATTTACATATAAATTTATTTAATATAGCTTCTTTCTGTAAAAGTTCACCTTTATTGAACATAATATAACTCTCCCTTCATTTTAATTTGGACACAATGCATTCATTATTTCCTTCAAATCTCCAACTGAAATCACTGAGAAAAACATATAATTTTTGTCACTATTGATGATTTCAATATCAAATTCTTCCTCTAACGAATAAAACAATCCCATAAAATGAATTGAATCATATCCCAAATCACATACAAATTTACTTGTATCAAGAATTTCTATCGTGGAATCAATCATATTTTCTCTGATAATATTCTCTATTCTCTCATTAAACTTTTCCATGTTCTTTACATTCTCCTTTATCCAAATTTTATTCTCATATCAAATACTCTAATTAATACTAGTTATATTTATTTTCAAACGCTTTCCCCCTGCATTATCTTACATTTTTTTCAATTTTCTAAAAATCTTAGAATAATAAGTTTTTTCTAAATAATATATATCTTTAATCAACTGTTGACATATATATATATGCTCTTTATTAATCACATGACTATAAACAAATTTTGATATATATGAACGTATTTGTGTCCAATAATTAATCACATCATTATTCTCATTTCCACCATTGCCTATATTAACTATGTTATTCATCAAATAAAACTCGATTCTCTTATCATTAATCAATTTGCTTAAATTATTTATACTTTTACTTCCTACTGTTGGATCTGCACACTTTATATAATAATACTCAAAATCCCTTTCATATAATTTTATGTTTTCTAAATTTTTATAAATATTTTGTCGGTTTTCCAAATATTTGTTAACATAATTAGAAATAGATAAATTATCCTTCTTTTCCCTAGATAAATCTTCCCCTGAAATAAAACATGATGATGGAATATCTCTTCCGTTAATTCTACTGATTGGAGATAAAGTATTATAAAAAAAATCATTATTTTCTATATTATTCAAAAAACTTTGATATCCAAGTTCGATATTTCCCTGTTTAATTTCCATCTCTGAATAATTATAGCTATAAAAAAAGGGTTGTTCTAAAGCCCAAAAAGATTCTTTTTTTATATTGCTACCAAAAATTGTAATTGAATGTCCGTTATGCTCTTTATTAAAAAAATCTTTTCTTTTTTCTTCATAGTAATTATCGATTCCAACAACAACATAATACTTTGCCAATAATGCCTGAGTAATTTCTGAAATTATGTCATTTGTTGGTTCTAAATAAAAATTTATATCTTTATACCTCATTATTTTGAAAATATTATTAAATTCATTGTTAAAACCTGCTATTCCTTCTTCCGTTAGAACATAGTGGAAGAATTGATTATATTTAATACAATCAGCATTTCCAAGAATTTGACTTAATACTGGCAATAACGCCATATGGAAACAGTCCTTAAACCATAAAGAATTAAATGGCGTAATAGGTAAAATAATTTCTTTCATCATTATCATCTCCGTTTTTCTCTAGTCGAGTTCATATTTATACAGTTTTTGTCACTCCCTAACTATTTACTCTCCCTTAAAAATCTTTTTATCATTCTTATTCTTGCTTTACACATCTCAGTTTTTCTAACACATAATTACACACATCATCCAACGTGTTAAGTTTGTCATAATTCAGATCTTCGTCATTAAATTTAATTACAAAAAAAACTTCAATTTCAATGACAATTTTAACAAACGATAATGAATCAATTCCTAAATCTGCTAATTTCTTTTTTTCATCTAATTCAATATATGGACAAATATTTAGAAAAATATTTTTTATATTTTCGCTTACATAATTAATCATTTTTTCTTGTATGATAATTAGGAAGTTAATTATCACACGTTTCCTTTCTTTTAATATCGTGGTTCAATACAATTCAGATACTATGGACTTTTGA
>ERZ834798.838-NODE-838-length-32247-cov-5.289420_pt1 | contig 32247 bp, 42 predicted proteins | sample MGYA00519689_ERZ834798 | MGnify/ENA primary metagenome ERZ834798 (study PRJEB31850, sample SAMEA3708761) | human gut metagenome | biome: human gut; feature: human-associated habitat; material: faeces | place: China | collected 2014 ...
TTTTAATATATCCCTATCTTCATCTTCATTTGTTTTGTCATAAGTTCTATACGAGGCGATCAAATTTTGTTTAATGGGATCAAATGAAAAATCTTCTCCGTTGTACTGACATGAGACTTTATAGTTGTGTTCTATTTCTTCATTCGTCAACTTTCTATTATATGTAAGGAAATCATGGATTTTAATCTTACAACCATATCTTGTTGGAGTACCATAAAAATTCCCTGCTCCGATACATAGATTATATACAAATTCGGGATTATTCACAAGACTTCCACCCCTCCCTATGTATATATTCAAAATGCCTTTTTCTAACGAGAAATCTTTTGTGTATAATTCACCTCCTAAATTAGACGAATTAAAATATCCATAATCATTTTGAGGTGCAATTTTGCCGTTACTGATACCACCGAAATACGATCGATCATTCCCGATCATCGATGTCATGCTATAATAAGGAGATTGTTTTGTATTTACAATATCTTCACATACAAGAAGTACAGATTTTGCGGCAATATCAGTCCATCCGACATTGCTGTAATCATCTACTCCGTCATATTGGATATATCCGTCTCCGTAACCTGAATCGACTGTATATGCAAAGTTTTTATTTTCAAGGTCGTTCCCGTTGCCAGACAGATCCGGAAGAATGTTTTTATTCTCATCCGTGTTGCTTCGTCCTCTACCTGTATAGTAACCGATCAGACCCTCCCGGATATAGTCTAATGCTTTCGATACTTTACATTGGGCTACCATGCGAGGCTTGACTTCGGCTGCATTAGTAGCGAAATAGGTTTGATTATCATAAGTTGAGATTACAGGTAAATCAAGCGGATATTCTGCCGGTTCTGCTAATTGATAGCTTACATAGACTTCATTTTCGCCCAACCACGCTGTTATTTCTTCTTTTGTCATATTAACCGTTGTAGGATAACGGAATATTCCCAGATAAGGAGAATTGTTATTAAGATTGATTGTTCCGACTCCGTTATTACCTTGTACGAAATGTGTACTTAATAATCCGTTTGGGGTACTTCCGTTAATCGGAGCTTTAGTCGGATAGAAATAACAGTCGCAAAAACCTTTATCGACATGATTACTTACTCCTGTGCAGGTGATTATACGATCGTTCTGTATCCGTTGTATCAGTTTCCATTCTTTTCCGTTATACACTACTTCATCGTATATGCTGTTTACTGATCGAAGGATACCGTCATGTCCCGCCTTTTTCATTGCTTCTTTGATGTTCAACATCTGGTAATCGCTTCCTGCTTTATCCGGCATGACTGACAATAACAGCCCACTGTCTCCTACCGATCGCATAGGTACGGGATTCTCCGGAGTCGGTGTGCCACTCTGTTCCGTAAGCCCATGTATCGATAGGGACAACAGTTTATTGTCGCCCGATTTCGTGTTCCAGATCGGAAAAGCTCGGCCGGAGGCCTCTACTTCCGGATGGTTCGTCCCGGAGGTTGAAGCGTGACCAAGCTTCCCTAAATGTCCTAAGTTTCCTAATCCGTTCATCATTCCATTACATTTGCTGTTCCAGATATCTCTATCGAATACCCTTCATATACCGAAAAATATTCTGTCTGTCCGGACGGGAGGAGAACTCCGTTTCCGGTTTTATCTCCTCTATATTGCCAGAGCCGGCAGTCGGTAACGGCCGTTATCCGGATTATACGGCTTGCTCCTGACGGAAGTGTCCCGTCCGTGATGTCTTGGGCTGTTCCTATCGGCAATACCGGTATGGGATTCAGATTCTTGTCTAAGGGCATGATATTGTTCATATTGTTATGGTTTTATCGTTATGGTAACGTTACTGCTATTTGGATTGGCATATCCGGTCTTATTTTCTCTATTATCATGGAGACGAGAGATTCCGGATTGGTAAAGGTTATTTTACCGGTTTCTCCGTCATTTTCTGTCGCAAAAACAAAATTCCCTGTATAGGTCGTATCTTCAACGGTATATTTATAATAGAACAGGTATCTTGTCCCCGTTGCAACATTCGTGATTATATCATTGAATGTGTTGTTTCCTAAAAACGGTATGGAGGTATCTGCATCGGTTATTTTTTCCGTACCAGCAGCGGTATTGAGATCGATATCTATGATTTCGATCGAGTCCAGTTTCCGCTTGTCCGACGAAGGCATCAGACCGTCATAGCTCTCCGTTACTGTTTTAAGAGTATTACTCCATGACGTCCAAATGCCGTCATTACCTTTACTCCGTTGCTCAACCCCGTTTACGGATAATCGGGTTTGCACTGTAAATATCGATCCGGTATCGACTCGAGTAACGGTCATCATATAACGGGTGTTGAACATATAGTTAGGATCTTTTACCAAATAAATACATCCGTTATCCGTAGCTAAATCGAGCTCTGACACATCAATCGCTTTTATTGCCGGTACGTTAGACAGGTCTGAAAGGGCAAGAGGTATCCGTTCCGGGTTTTCCTCCGGATCCAACAAGGTTATGAACGGCTCTCCTTCCGATGTGATGCCGATACTGCGGTTATTATCGGCATCGTCCCAAACCTTTAATGCTATAAAGCGGCGGGAAGCATCCGTATCGTTGGTATATTCCGATTCATAAATACCGACTTTTTCCTGTATTACTTTAGTATCTATATTTAACAAATCCTTATCCGCCTTTTTATCATTACTCTCAGCTAATGCCACTAAAACTCCACCGACCTTTTTGGCTGTATTATTACCGGGTAATCGTTCGTCCCGGATTTCTTCCGCTTGTTCTTTAATAGTCATATATATTCAATATTTATACCTGTCCTATAGGACAAGCATCGTTATTTTCTCTTATTATTTCCGATAAGTCAATCACCGCACCAGGTTCTTGGCTTTCTACAAATGTTTTAAATCGAAACATTAGTTCCCGATAAGCAGATTCTGACATTTGCGCAATTTCCGATAAAGAAATCTGCTCAAAATCTGTTACAGAATATTTTTTTGTTTTATAGGCATATCTCCTGAATAATAATCCAAGGTTACTTGTACAGCCCTTTGCCGTCCTGAATTAATTTTTGCCATATCATTTGATTATAAGTTCATAAGTAAAATTATCATCTTCTGTTCGGCCTAAATAGAATGACTCTTTAATTGGCTTATTTGCTGTCGTTCCGCCAGGTTCTATATGAAACATCTGGCTTATACCGGAAAAATATAGAACTTGCACTTCCGAGACATTTTCTCGATAATAATAAATTAGCATTGGATCATCAATATAATAATCAGCTTTAGCTTCTATATCAAAACCTGCACCCAGAAAATTAAGAGTAATGCGGTTATGTTGCTTATCCTTCTTTTCGCAGACATAAGAAGACCAGTTAGACAATACCTCATATATTTCGCAGACATAATTTGACCAACTTTGAGAAATTACTATATCTTTATATCTAAAATTATACGATTTACCTGCCAATTTATAACGTTCTATCAATGTTCTTAGGCGCGGAATATCCGCATTGTCATCATATACAATTACCCAAAAGTCGGGTATGCCGTCACTGTACTCTATACCTATTTTAGCCCCCATTTCCTCCCATACTATTTTAGGCAGCCATATAGCCTGCGGTGTAGCCGACAGTTGCATTTTTTTTCGGGCTTGCCATGATCGAAATTGATCATACAAAGACACGATAGGTGATAATAAAACCGTTAAAAATGCGTGCAGCCTGACAAACCTCAATCTTGGAGGCAACAATAACAATATGTATTTACTCCAATTCATCCAACTCAACATTATAAACTATATCTTCACTATGAAAATCCAATATAAAAGCTCCGGATATCGCTTCTATTTTCCGTTGCAATAATGTTGACCCGTTCCATGTTTCCGAAATCAACTCGACATCTTTAACTCCTTCCGCTTGTTGTATCCTATCGACCAGCTTAGAAGCATAAAACACTCCTCCGTAAGCAATCGTATTTAAATAAGACTCTATGGCATCCTTTACTGGCATTCCGCCTCCACTTAAACGGACTCCGGTATTATCCAGTAACAAAGGGTTGTAATATATACGCAGTTTTAGCCGGATCGGATCAGGATCTTGTGTAACAAATTCATAATGCATACCGGCCGCACCTATCAATTTTATATATTGCTCAAAAGCCGAACGATGTTCCGTTGGTATGGCAGTTTTATTCTCTCCCGAATAATAAAATTTCAAAAACATAACCCCGTTTTCTGTCTTAACCTCCCGGATTGCGACATACTTTACAATACGCTTGTCCGTATCAACATCTTTATAAGCGTAGGCATATTTGGCAGTATCAAAAATCAAATCATCGCCAAGTTGAAACTCCAACGCTTTCTGATAATACCAAGGGATAGATGTTGTATAACTTTCTTCAATATGCTTCTCCGTATCCGACCTAAAAATATCCCACAACGATTCAAGTGCCCAAATTGCCGATGATACAATAAAGATTAAAGCCGCTTCAATACTCAGCGCACTGAATTGTTCATCGAAAGTCAATCCCGCCTGCAGATTATAAGCCTCCGCCAATGTAGCATTTTCAACAAACGACTTTTTAATCCCCTGTGATATATCCTCTATCGTTCGTGCCATATCAATCAAAAGTTAAATCAAAAGTTTCATCAAACACTCCCAGCCCCATATCTACAGACGTTGCGGGGATTATACTATTTATGCAATAATACTCCCTTATCGGTTTGTCGACGACGTCCCCGACATTATACTCAAGCGAAACTCCCGGCTGTAAATCAACGGTTATATCTTGTATATTGTTAGCAGCGGCCAAAGCGAAAACTCCCGCTATGCTACCATACAGTTGTAACGCTATATCAAAAAGCGATTGTTTATGCAATACTATATATATCATCTCTTGCGTATTTTAAATATCATATAAATACCGATTAAGAAAACCAACACCCAAAATCCCCAAACACAAGTACGCTGAAATTTGGTTAATTTGTTGACAATAATCGTCTGGCTCGTTGCAGATTCCCTATATCGATCCTTAAGAGTTAAATAAATCGATAAACTATCCACTTTTGCGGTTGCCGTAAGAATATTATCTTTTATATCTATTTGCGGAGGCAATAATCTTTTTCCGGCCTGTAATTCATTTATTCGGTCAATCAATACATTTCCCGCTGAATCGCACTCCAACAAAGCTACCAGTAAAGAGCTGTCGGGAGATATTCCAACAACCGTATCCCGTAATGTCTCGACAACCGTTTCGGTTGTCGTATTTGGTACATATATTGTACGTGTACAACTTGCAAAAAACAGAATCAAAACGATAATATAAACCCTCATAATTTACGTTTAAACATTAATTATCAATTTACCCGTATCATCCAAAGTTACCTCCGGCTGTATATAGCCAATCGCCTCTAACTGCACTTTTATCTCCCGTAACAACTCATCGGTTTTGTCCGAAGATTTAAGGTATTTATCCATTGAAACGCCCAATACCGGATAGTCCTTAAAATCGCCTTTATCGGACGATAACAATAATTTAATATTTTGATAATCCGTTTCTCCGATCTGCAATCCCCTGATAATTTTACCGTCATTATCGAACACCGGATTTATATCCAAATCCCCGTATTGCTCACTTAACAATATCCCCGTCATCATTGATATACGATTTTACTTTCCAAATCATTTTGTTTTGTTGTGCCCGGATCACCGATTATCGGAGTCGGCATAATCGCTCCGGCTGCTGTTCCAGACACCGGGTGTGTATGTGTTTTATAGCTGGTTATCAAATCGGACAAAGATTGCTCGATCTTTTGCAATCGATCGAATAAATATCCGGACAAAACAATACCTCCGGCCTCTTTACCTCCTAACCTGATCTCGTCCGCTTCCGACACCGCCAATAAATAGGCATCCATTGGATTTCCCTCAATTGTTATACAGGCAACAAGCGATTTATCTTTCGGATATATCGTTAATCCCTTTTTTATACCCGCAATTACATCGATCCGCACCCTATGCAATGTTGGCGCATCCTCCCGATTCACGTCGCACATTCCGGTTTCTTTGTCAATATTAGTCGCAATACCGACCGTCACAGCCGCCGGTACACCTTGAATCAATTTACGGATCATCCGTTCAAAAGCATCTTCCGGAGTCATAATCTATAACTTAATTGATTAATACGCTCATAACCTGTATCCGATCCATACCGTATTTGTACCGAGTCAATCAAATATACGCCCTCCCGATCAAGTTCCCGGTCGTCGATAATCTGTAAGCTGTCACCCGGCATCGTACACGGCAAACCATAACCGGTAATTGAACCTCGATAACCGTCATAACTGATCGTTTGCAGCTCTTTGTCGGCCAATCGCTTAAGCTCGGACTCGGATGATACATAATTAAAATTTCGGGATATTACACGTGCATCGTTATCATTACTTCCTACCGTAATCCGTATTTTCTTACCGTTTTTCGACGGAGCTACAGCATTGATACGAAGTTTGGTATCTTCCTTACGATTGTATGTCAAATTATTCTTTTTGACATTTACCCCAAAAACATATTTATGCCGGTCAAAAACCCTAAACGAATACGGCCAATAACAATATGCGCACTTATTATCCGTATCGATTCGGGCATAAAAACCTATTTGCTGCTTTAAATCCTGTAACGCACTATACCGAGATTGTCTGTTTATCTGCCAGCCGGCCGACAAATTAAGATCCGGGCAGTCGATTTTATATTCAGGCAGAATATATGATAATACAGACATTAACGTTGTCGATACCCAGCTTTTAGTGAGTATATCTCCGTGTTTAAATGGGTATAAATCATCATCCAAATGCAATTTAACCGGCCAACCCGACTCTATTTTACGAATATACCCGGTAAACTCCGCATTGTACTGTCCGTCATATCCCAGTTCTAATTTAGCCCTGTATCCAACACGTATATAATTATACAAGCTCTCTTTCGTAAGTCCGGGCAACGGTTGCAATGTCTGATATTCGCGAGGGATTACGACAAGAGCCGACCCGCCCAAATCCCGAACAGACAATTTTATTTCTGCACTGGATATATACGACATTTCAATGCCCCGACCATCCGGAGAGAAAACTGTAAATCGTGAATTTGCTGTCAAATAAGGCATTATTTTACAATTAAATTAAATTCGGCTGGTTTAGCACTATGGGCAACAAGATTATAACGCACCGTGTCCGGATAACCTTCTACAAAATCATAAGATTGGCAATCAATCCAAATTGCCGTAATACTCATGTCGGCAAGCAGCTTAGACGATACCGGTATAATACCGCGATAAGCGCAAAGAGCGTTAAGCCGGCGAACTTTATCGCCGGGATACTGATGTCCCTCCATATCCACTATAATACCGTCAATATTAATTTCCCAACTCTGCAATCCGAAATCCTCGACAATTTCGTTTTCATCTCCCCGGTCTATTACGGTAATAACCGTTTTTTTAGACCGGGAAAAAGAAAATAAGGGAGGAGGTGCGAGCACATCCGTGCTCTGATCAAAAGCAAACCGGTAAATTTCGCCGTCAACGGTCAACGTCATATCTGCAAACTGCCGGTCTGCAACATTGATCGTATAGCAATCCACAACATAATTATTAGGAGACTGTACTTTTTTTGCAACCAAAGCATCATTGAGAGCGATACCGGCGGTATATATACTTCTGTCCATTGCTCCGGATACGTATACCCCGGATGCAAGAGCTTCTCCGAAATCACCCACATGCCCGAAAGCACGTCGATACCTGTCAAACAAATCTATCTCAAATCTACTCATAGTTTAACTCCTAAAATTCCCTGCCGGGCTAACCATTTTAATTGTTCTATCTTTTCGCACCATACATCCAAGCTTAGACGTTCGGGATATGGAATATGAAAATAAAAGCTAATCAACGCATTATATTTACGGTCGGTATCTTTGCCGTCGTCGTCTATAATTACCGGATAAGCAACTATATATTCCGCACGACGGCTTTGCGTAAAGGGATCAAGCTCGATATTGCATTAACAGTCGCATAAAAAAGTCCGTCATCAGCTTTAACCTCCTCCTTATGCGTCAAAAGGCATGCATTAACCAATAATTCTTTTGCTTTTAACGGATTCGACTCTATCCATTTCTCAAACTCCGAAGTAACAACCCTGTCGGGCACGCAGACAATAACAGTTAAATACTCGTCACCGTTATCATCTTTAGGAAGATCGGCATAACGCAACCGATTACCGTATTTTTCTTTCAACGTTGCTAAAAGTTCCGGAGTAATACCAGCCGGAAGTCTTTGTTCTTTTTCCATTTTTATACTTTTTGTGATTGATAATTGATGTCCAATACAAATAAATCATACTGATAAGCCAGCCCCATTTCAGTTGTAACACTACGTCCTTGACTGCTAAATTTAGCCGTAATCGTATCGTTTATCACTTCGTTGTACTCATCGACATAAGTTACATTAATATCAAAGGGTTTAATACTCAGCAAATCTCCTCCCGCCGCCTTTTCAATGGGTGAGATACCGGCAACTAAAATCGTAATGCTTGCCGTGTGTTCTACCTTACCCATAGACCAAGAAGCCGCCCGGTTACTGCTAATCGTATGATTTAACTGATGTTCCTGAGTAGTTCCGTAGCTCAATTCCGTTACATGTTCCCAGATATTGCCTAATGCGGTAACTTCAACATTTCCGCCGTCATAAGCCTTGCCATTTTTCCGTATTTTCATTCCAACGACCGTTTTATATTTATAACTCCGTTTATACGCCCTATGCAGCCTATCGGCATCCAGTCATAGGAGATGTCCAAACTTTTATTTCCAGTCACTAAATCACTATCCGGATCGACAGTCGTTTCTCCGGCAGATATTTCTCCGGCAGCAGTCATCCGGGCAAATACATCATCTCCGAATCCCTCATAATACCGAATCATGCCGGTTGTCAATTTACCGGTACGATCCAAAGGTGGCGAGCTTTTGATTTTAGGCAAATACACTTCGTATAACTCTCTGAATACTTTACAATTGGTACGAGCTAACGCCATACTCGACTCACTCATATTTCCGTCGGCATCGACAACCTCACGAGCGCAGTTATGCCCGTCATTAAAAACAGCAATACCCGAATAATACTCGGCAAGTATATAGCCTTTTGTATTAAGTGTCTCAAGTTCCGCCTCCTGATCCTTAACTTTGACATGGTTAGACAAACCGGCATTGATCCATACACCCCGCGTCGCATCTGTTAACGGCATAGTTCCTACCTCACCGATATTGAGGCTGACCGGACGCTTTGCCATAGCCCCCAACAGCGTGCCGATCGCAGCATAATATTGAGCTTCATTCTTTAGGCTATCCGCAAAATCCCAATCCTGACCGATAACAACAGATACATTCGGAGCATTAAATTCCGTTTCCGAAATTTTAAGATCACGAAGATTCAGTACTGATGCCGCCTGCCCCGCATATCCAGCTCCCTCCAGCCCGATGCATAATGGACGATTCGTTGAAAACGTCCAGTCCGATAACGCCTGTGCAGCCTGTATTGCCTCCATTAATCCTTGAGGCATACCGTCAACTTTTGCGACAGACATTTCCGGCAAGTAGGCAAAACCGAGATTAAAAATATTTCCGTCAGCCTGCGCAATCATCTTTTTAACACTTTCCGATTCTATGAGAGATTTAAAAGATTTATCTCCCTCGGAAACACTCAATAACCAAAGTACAGCTCCCGATCCGGATACCCGAAAATATTCCGATATATGATGTGTCAGCAAAGTATCCGTAATGCCGTAAGATGCAATATCATCCACCGTGTAGAGGGTTATCGGTTTATCTTCTTCAAGATAAATTTTCCCTTCGACCGGGCTTTTGGGTTTTGTTGTCCCGAAATACCCTACCAAAGCAGAACATTTGACATAATCCGTCAAAGTGTTCGCTCCGGTGCGACCTTTAGTCAGTGTTAATCTGCTCATCTTTGTCGTCCTCCGTTTTCATTATAGCCGCACAATCAATTACTCTGATCTTCTTGCGGTCATCCACACTATTATAAGCATTGCATTTATCGGTAAAATACTCTCCTTTGTCATTCACATACACCTTTCCGACACCATATTCTTTCGCAATACGCTTTGCCACCTCATTCATATCTTTATTTACTTTAGCCATGACACCTCCTTATTTTATGCCGATTTTTTACTCACAATAGCGGCGCACGCTTTTTTGGCCTGTTGCGGCAATACGACAAACCGATTGGTAAAACTTATAAGATTGCGCTTATACAAAGGATCTTTTGCGGCTTCCGAATAATGCATTTTGGTACTTCCTACCGCTTTAAACATGCGGGGAACATAAAAAAATACAGATGCTTCGTAATCTCCGTCGGCAGGAACAGCCCCGTATGATTTTTTTGCCAAATCCTGACCGAACAAGGGACAATTCACCGCCTCGTAAATTTCAAACCCGAACATTTTGTAAATCACCCCGCTTTCGTAATTATGATATTGATCCTTAAATTTCTGATCTACCATTAACAAGTCGTTGACATGGTCGCTGCACAACACCAAACGCCGGCCACGTTTAGGCACTTTCAGTTTATCAAGCTTGTTTTTAAGCGACAGGATGTCCGCACGGGTAAGACGCAAACGACCGTCTGTCACCTCTCCTGAGGTGAGCAATATCGGAGTATCCGTCGTATTCGAAGCCGGAGCAAGGGCATGTATCGCTTTATCCAAGTGCGCTTCAGCTAATTTATTACCATGACGTTCTTTGACTAAAGTGATCTTATCATAAGACAATGCGTACAACTCATCATCAGTAATAGAAGTAGGCTTTGTCTCAAATTTACTCAGTTTGATAGCAACATCCCCGTCCGCTAAAGTTTCTATATCAAGCGGGTATGTCTTATTATCAATTAACACCGTAGGATCACCGGACACATCATTAAGGTGTATGGTATCATTTTCAGCATGAGTCGAGAAATCGGGTATCCCATCCAAAAATGTGCCCTGTTCGGCATGTGTAAAGTGCTCGACAATTTTACCCGTCCAAACTTCCGTATATACGGTTTCAGATAAAACTCCAAATTGGCGCGGAAAGAAACAGGATGCCAAACCAACGGCATTTAACGTTAATGCACCATACAACGGATCAACTCCCGCTAATCCGGCAATTGTAGCGCCGATCAAAGTATTAAGTAACAGCGCAAAAAACATTTTAGCAAACTTCATTTTCATCGTATTTTACTCGTTAAATTAAATATTCGGTTCTACTCCGTACTTCGCCCTATAAAGAGCCTTGAATTGTTCCGGATCATCTTTTCGCATACGGTCAAGCGCAAGAGGATTCTCTTTCTGATAATCATCCCAGCTTTTCTGAGGTTGACCGCCATGCCCGGCGGCAGCATCGATCATTGCCGAAAAAGTGACTTTTTGTCGATATGGGGAAATCGCAGCCCTCAATGCTTCCATGCCAACCTTTTTCCCTATCGCTTCAAACTGCGTTCTCTGCTCGGCGGTAATTTTATCTTTTACACTATCCAACACCGCTTTAATTTCAGCCTCAAGATAAGAGTTCAGAGCATTTTCCGCCTCCGTCCGGGCTTCTCGTTCCGCCTGTAATTTTGCATCGATAGCGGCATAAATTTCGGCATCTGTGCTGTTTTCGGTTACCCCGGTCAAACCAAACCGGTCAATCAATTCTTTTTTGTTCATAAAATTTTGATTTTTAGTTGTTTTTTCGGTCAAATAAGCACTATACAGAGAATATACAGATTGCTCTCCCATGAGAGAAATTTCGGCTTTAGGAAAAACTTTTACCCCCTCGGCGACGCGATCTACAATGCCGTCGATCAAACCTGCATTCAAAGCCTCCTCGGCGGTAAACCAAGTTTCGGATTTTAGCCAATCCGTTACAATTTGTTCAGATTGCCCCGTACGCGAAACAACTGCTTTAACAAAGTTTGTCTGCATTTTTTTGAGGGTTTCCGCAATTTTCAGATGATCCTCCGCCGTACCTCTGCCGTCACAACCTCCCGCCGGGGCATGTAACATAATATAAGCGTTTTCACTCATGTAAACTTTTGAAGCAGCCATTATGACAATACCCGCCATACTGGCCGCAATGCCGTCAACATAACAATATACAGGTATAGGATTATTCAATATCGCATTGAATATTGCCGTACCCTCGATTACTGATCCTCCATAACTATGGATGTGCATATCTATATGGTCTGCCTTACTATCTACAACTTGTAATCGTTTCGTTAAATCGGCGGCATTATTATACCAATCTGTAATATCTCCGTATAGTCTTATTATAGCCATTTGTTTTTTTTGTTTGCATGTCAAATGTATATGGAATTTTACAGCCTGTAAAAATTCAATATATCACTTATAACCAACCAAATAACGGTTAGAAACTTATTAGTTTTTAACATGTTTTCGAATGACTTTTGTGTAAACAAAAGCAACGTTTATGGCGAAAAAAGAAGATAAAAAAGACTACATGAAACTGCGGGCGACTGCAGAAGAGCTTTTCGTCGGGCAAGGTATGTCCGGGCGGGAGATAGCAGACTTGCTAAATGTCAGCGAGGTAACCGTGAGCAACTGGCGTAAAGGGCGGGAAGGTGAAAAAACATGGGATGACAAACGTAAAGAACTGCAAATGTCTCCGGTACGCATCAAAGAAAAACTTCTCGATGAAGCCAAAAAGATTGCAGACGGAGAACCTTCTACTATCGATGCTGACAAGTTGAGCAAGATTGTAGCGGCAATTGACCGGCTCGACAAAAAAATATCGATCCGAATCATTGCCGATGTGCTTAAAGAATGTGACAATTGGCTGGTGGAAACCGATCCGTCACAGGCTCTCCTGCTAAGCAAATATCATAAACAATTTTTACAGTACCGCATCTCTCTCGAAGTATAATTAATCAGCGTTTAAATGGATAATAAATATTATAAAATACTGCTTGATTACGACAAGCATTGCAGGCGAATCGCATCTGCAACGACCATAAAGATCAATGAATCTGCAAAAGAAAGACAAAAGCGGATCGGTTGGCTTGAAAAAGATTATATACGCTGGTTCGAATATTATTTCCCGAACTATGCCAAATGCAAATGCGCATGGTTTCAACGCAAACTCGCAGAAATCATAATCAAAAACAAAAAATGCCGGATACTGGCCGAATGGTACAGGTCTGCCGCAAAATCAGTGCATATCGATATGGGCATACCCCTATATCTTTATCTGGTTACGCAAGACCTGCATTACATGCTGCTAATCGGTGAAACAGAAGACAAAGCAGACAAATTGTTATCCGGCATACAGGCACAACTTCAGTACAATAAAAGGCTCATAAACGATTACGGTGAACGATTCAAATTCGGATCATGGGCGGACGGTGATTTCATAACGACCGACGGGGTTAAATTTACGGCTATCGGATTCGGACAAAGTCCCAGAGGTGCAAGAGAGGGCGAAAATCGTCCGGATTATATAGTTTGTGACGATACCGATAACCGTCGCCATGTCAATAACGACCGGTTAATGGAAGACGGAGTAAATTACATTACCGAGGATGTTTGGGGATGTTTCGACAATACGGACGACAGTACCGAGCGATTTGTGTTTGCAAACAACAACTTTCATAAAAACAGCATTACAAACCGACTTAAGAACTATTTTCAAGTATCTCAAAAACGGGCAAAACAAGAGGGCGATGACTCGATTTTTCATGTGCTCACCGTTAACGCCGTAAAAGACCTGTCATCGTTTATACCGGAATGGCCGGAAAAAACAACAGCCGAATACTGGCGCAAAAAATTCCGGGATACGCCATACCGGAGCTTTATGCGCGAATTTATGAACACCCATATTGCCGAAGGAACGATCTTTAAGCCCGAGCACATCCGGCACGGCAAAATGTTGCCGTTATCCAAATACGACGCTCTCTGTTTTTACGGAGACTTATCTTATAAAGACGCCGGAGACTACAAGGCTCTTATTCTGGTAGGAAAAACAGGCCGGGAGTATCATATCATACATACATATCTTTCGCGTGGCAGTAGGGCTAAATGCGCAGCATGGCTGTACGACCTCTACGAAAAAGAGCATCTTGACCGATATAATATCCGCTACTATATAGAGGGACTGTTCGCCATGGACGAATTTGTCAACGACTTCGACACGGAGGGCGACAAACGCGGGTATTATATTCCTGTCGTTGCTGATAAACGGCCTAAAGAGGGTAAATTCGACCGGATCGAGAGTCTTGCCGGATTTTTCGAACGAGGCGGTGTGGTTTTCAATATCGCAGAAAAAGACTATCCCGACCAAGCAACGCTCATCGATCAATTCTATGCCTTCGAAAAGGGCAGTAGGGCAAATGATGACGGACCGGATGCCGTACACGGCGCATTTGCAAAACTCAACAAAATAACCTTTGTCGAAAAGTTCGATCCGGTAATTATCGGCCGGAAAGAATTTATAGGCAAATCAAAAAACAGATACTGACATGGCACGAAGATTTTTACAAGACAGCGATTACAGCGACCAGATACGGGACGAGATACGCAATCTGCTTGACGACAGCGACGACAGCCGCCTCTTACGGCAAGCCGAACATAAAACCATAGCACAGATGCGCAACTGGCTTACATCACGTTACGACTGCGACAAAATATTCGCACCGGCCATAGAGGGAGAACCGGACACACGCGACGCTTTTGTCGTGATGATCGCCATTGACATTACACTGTATCACCTCTGGAGTAAAGAACGGGGTAAAATACCTCAAATCCGGTCAGACCGATATCAGGATGCCCTCGATTGGCTCAAAAGTGTAGGTAACGGAGAAACGATTGCCGACCTGCCGGCAAAACCGCAGGACGACATGACGGGAGGGGTACAAATTTACTCTCTGTACAAACCGAACAACAACAAGTATTAATAAACGCCCGTAGAGCCGTTTAAGCGCATTTAAACAATACCCTAAAATCAAAAATAGTATATGAGTACCAAATTTAAAAAATATACCCGTAAACAGCCTTATTTTAACCCGACCGCAAAAATCGACCGGACAAATGGAATGAAAGATCGGAATGATACTTTCATAACAAAGATAATTGCAGAGTTCAAAGACAGACAACGCGCCGAAATACAAAAATGGAGACGTGCGCTATCTGCCGCTACAGACCCCGAAAACCCGGTTTTATATCCGTTGCAGGACTTATACGATAACCTGTCTTCTGACGGACATTATATATCACAAACAGAAATGCGCAAAGCCGCGACCCTGTGCAGTAATTTTTCGATCAATGACCCGTCGGGAAAAGAGCAGGCCGGCAAAACGGCCTTTTTCAAACAGCAATGGTTTTATGATTTTATGGAAGATGCGCTGGACTCGATCATCAGAGGTTACACGTTGCTGGAGCTGGTAAATCCGCTAAAACCCAAGTTCCAACTTATTCCGCGCCGCAACATCGTACCGCTAAAACATAAAATACTGTTATCCGTATCCGATAGCAAAGGGGTAGATTATGTATCATTTATCGGAGATACTTTGATCGAAATCGGTAATCCCGACGATTTAGGATTGCTGTCCAACCTCTGCGGACAATTGATCTGGAAACGCAACGCGCAACAGTCGTGGGCTGAATTTTCCGAACGTTTCGGCATGCCGATGATTACCGCCACGACAAACAAAAGTTCCGACGCCGAGATTGCAAAAATCCGGGCAATGCTGGCAACTTTAGGAGAAGCGGCACAGGCTGTACTGCCGGAGGGTACGACTATTGATATAAAACCGGCTGCCGGCAGCGATTCTTACAATGTTTATGACAAACAGATAGACCGGATAAACACGGAAATCAGCAAAGCTATATGCGGAGGTACAATGGTATCCGATGACGGTAGCAGCCGGTCTCAATCCGAAGTGCATGAGCGTAATCTCGACGACAAGATCGCCGCACGGGACAAAAGGATCATTACTTTTATTACAAACGACCAGCTCATACCGATGCTCGCACGCTTCGGACATGATCTGAACCCGGAAAAGGATATTTTCACTTTTGATCAGACCTACGAACTTACCCTAAAGGAACAATGGGACATTGTCAATCAGGCATCATATCGGTATGACATCCCCGCCGATTGGGTAAGCAAAACTTTCGGATTCCCGATTATCGGTGAAAAAGAAGTGCAACCCGGATTATTCAATATGACCGCACAGTATAAAGAACCGATCCACGGAATCGGCAGCGGAGGATTTTACGAAAATTTTCGTTAGGGGGATCGCCGAAGGCTCAGACCGATCCCCCGCTATTATACGAGCCATGTCCATATTGCGGAGGTTTTCATCCGTCTGCAAAGAATGAGCCGATCGACTCTATGGAGGACGAGATCAACCGTATAGCGGAGATAATTCTATCGGGAGGCACACCCGCCCACGATGCCGGATTGCTGTCCGGGACAGTTAAACAATTATCCGCATCCATGGCAAAAGGATATACCCGGCCGATAGAGCAGGTCAAATGGGACACCCCGGACGCCGATATGATCGACAACCTGACCCGAAACATATACCAGTTCTCGGCAGCAAAAAACTGGCAACAGTTACACGACATGACATCGGCATTGCATGACGGCGAGCGCATTGTTTCCGAATCCGAATTTTTTGACCGGATAAATGCCATTAACGACAAGTACAATAAAAACTGGCTGCGAACCGAACGCAACTCCGCAATAGCCGGAGCACAAATGGCGTCCCGGTGGGCACAGTTCCAGAACGACAAAGAGGCAATTCCGTTACTGACATACAGAACCGTCGGAGACAGTAATGTACGTCCGACACATCAGGTATTGGACGGGATCACCCGGCCAATCGACGATACGTTCTGGAAAACCAATTATCCGCCTAACGGCTGGGGATGCCGCTGCGACGTGGAACAAGCCCCCGGACGCTCACGACCGACACCCAAAAACCGCATTCCGAACGTCCCGATACCGGAAATGTTCAAAACCAATTTGGCGGAGGCCGGACTTATATACCCCAAGGAACACCCCTATTACAATGGTGTGCCGAATGCGGAAATTCGTAAAGCTATCGCATGGCTGCCGCCCGACAATACCTATCATCGGGTTTTATCCGACAATGGGATGCCGATCGAGATAAATGTCATGCACAACAAAACCGAAATACCGGGCAATACCTCGGTGGCGAACGACCTCTGCAAGGCCGGATATAAAGATATATACCTTTTGCCCGACATACATGCCAAAGACGCTCATTTACGCAAACGTTATCTGCCGGACGGATACAAGCAGCGCAATATCGCCAAAAACCCGGATGCGGTCATATCCGACACTGACGGCAATAAAATGGTATGTGATTTCAAGATCATCACCGGAGAACGCAATTTTGCGCATCGTATTGCACAAGCGGCGGAACAGGCGGATTATGCGGTCATTAAGCTCGACTTAAAACAGCATAAATTAGGAAATGATAAAATCAAATCAGTTGTCAACGCAAAAATGGTCGAATTACCGGATTTAAAAGGTGTAATCGTAATAAACCGTAAGGGGGAAGTAATATACAAAGCGATCCGCTAAAAATACGACTGCGATTATCCGATACCGAAGCAGCGGGTAATCGCAGAAGGACTTCAGGCTCGCAGGCCCGAACACCGCAAATATACATATAATATTTTAATATGCAATAACATGACGAATTTATATTTAAAAATTATCGACGAGCTGGAAAAGAACAGACAGGCTTTTATACAAAAAGGTATGACGCCGCCACGTTTTATCGACATCTGGGACGGACAACTGTATGATGAAAATTACGAGTTTGTTTACCCTTGCATTTTTTTCGATTATGCGGCCAATTGGACGTATGCGGGTAAAACCAAAACGGGCACGGCAACTGTCGAACTGCATGTAATCGCCGATCCCCTGCCGGATTGCAGTAATGTATCAAAACGTCTCTCCGAAGGGTTAAAACGGTTGGATTATTACCAAATTGTAGCGGATATTCTGGAGGGTATCAACACGGAAAACACCACTTACCTTTCACTGATCAACGAAAGCCCGGTTACCACCGACTACGGTATTTATCACAAACTGACATTTCAGACGACCGTTCAACGCACCTATCTGAATAGCGACATGACCGGCCGGATTGAGGATATCAATATTAAACAGCCTAAAATATACACGATATGAGCACATTTGACGTAATACGGATGCGGTTCATCCTTGACAAACAAAAGTTTTCGAACGGATTTACAGAGGCAAAAAAACAGATAAAAAGAGACACGGGCGAGATGCGGAGAGATCTCGACCGGCTTAAACTGGCTCACGTCCGGGCGTTTCGGGAAATGCGGGACGAGATACCCGGATTCAATGCCGCTATGCGGTTGGTTAAAAACCCGTATGTGGCGGCAGCGGCCGGAGTCGCGGTATTATACAAAGGGTTTCAAAAAACCACCCAAGCGGCGGCCGATTTCAATACACAATTCAGACAACTGCAAAACCTCAATATCGATAAACCGATAAATGAGCTTAACCGGCTTAAAAATACCGTTTTAGATACAGCTTTCGGTTCGGGTTTCGATGCCCGGAAAACATCCGCCGGATTTTTCGATATACAATCCGTGACCGGAAAATATGGTAAAGAGGTAAAAGAGATCGTGCGTCAACAAGGGGAATTTGCTCAAATAATGCAGGCGGATTTCAATAACTGGATCGCTGGAACAGGTAAAGCCATGGCTAATTACGGGTTCGGAGCAAAAGAGTTGACCGATTTCAATAAATCGGCATTTGCAACCGTAAAAGTAGGAGTTACAACATTTGATCAATTGGCAAATGTGATGTCTGTATATGCGGGAGGGGCAGCGGCATCAAAACAGACCTATGACACCGCAAATAAGTTGTTCGCTTTATTTACTGTTAAAACAAAATCTATCGACGAAGCCGCAACTCTGACAAAATCCTTTTTTAACGATCTTACCAAGGACACTACAATCAAAGCCCTCGAAGCGCAGGGCATCAAAATGTATGACAACAACAATCGACTCCGTCAGGCTGATAAAATATTACTTGATCTAAATAAAAAGTTCAGGGAATTAAAAGGTGATAAATCCATTATTAGTTTAAAAAATCAATTTACAGGTTCGGAGGGACTTATTGCATATATACAAGCAGCAACTGATCAAACCGGGAATTTACAAAATACTTTCAAAGCCTTTAATGATACAAAATTCGAGTTTGATAAAGCGACAGAATTAGCTAAAAATGATCTAAATCTGCGTACCGATATACTAAAAAACAAGCTCAATGTGCTCGAGACGGAAATTGGCGAATCGTTATTACCATTGAAAATAAAAATCAATGAATTGAAATTAGGAGTACTTGAGTTAATTAAAATCATACCTAATATCCCGGGTTACGATCGCAATGCTGGTGAAAAAATAGCAACAAAGCAATATGGGGATTTACTCGAAAACGCAAAATATCATACAAGAGCAGATTATGAAAAAAATCTGAACTTATTACATGAAGAGATTGTAAAAAGTAACGAAAACGGAAATAAAAGTGGCGGTTTTATAAAAAAAACGACACAACTCGCTTTTCTCTATAAAACAGGATCAATAGGATTTAAAGACCTAATATCGACATATAATACCTTACCGACCGCTGACACATTTTACGGCAAAGCAACAGCATTAAACAATCTTAGAAATGAGTATATAAGTCGCTGGAAAAAAGAAACTAATAATGGCGATAACATTACAGAATATGCAGACCTTGATATACCACCGAAAAATGAACCGAATATAGATGACAATGGTATAACCACAATTACGGGATCAGCCAAGCAGGTTCGTAACATTACGGTCAATATAGATGCTTTTAATAAAGGAGGCATAAACACTCAACAGACAAACCTTCAGCACATGGACAGCAGGCAAATAGAAGATTGGTTCACGGAAATGTGTTTGAGGGTTGTTCGAAATCTCGAAACAAGTTATTGATATGGATAATTTGAAACTATTTGACAACATCGGCAAGGTACTCGATCACTTACCCGTTAAATGTGCAGCTATTGCCGTTAATTTTACAAAAGAGAGATTTCGGACACAAAACTGGCTTGACAAAACGCCCGAACCATGGAAACCCCGAAAACTCCGAACCGGAAGAAAAAGCGATAACAGGGCGATACTTACGAAATCCGGGCGTTTGCGCCGGAGCATCCGAAGAACCGGCATAGGGTCAAACTATTTCGAGATCGGTACGGATGTAGAATATGCCAAAATACACAATGACGGCGGAAATATCGATAACATACAAAACGTAAAATCCCATTCACGCCGCGAACATACACGCAAAGCTTACACACGTAAAGACGGTAAAAAGATCAAACAGCAGCGAATAAAAAAATACACAGTTAAGGCCTACAAACGACACATTCGCTATACCATGCCTAAACGACAATTTATCGGACAATCCGACGCGTTAAACAAACGAATGTCCGATTTTATACGGCAGGACTTTATTAGTGCCATAAAAAATTGCAATTAAGTAGTATCTTTGCAAAAAAAACTATGCATCCATACCTTAAAAAAATTATGCTAAATATAAAATTCAGCATCTTAACAACCTTTTTTATTTGTCTTATTGTTCTATTTATAAAACTCATACTTATATATTATTCATATATAATAAATTAATAAAAAGAGGCTAAAAGCCTCTTTTTATTACCACCCTATTTCTAATTTATACTTTTCATATTCTGTACTTGCATTGTTATCATCCGCCCACGTACCCGTAAAAGAGAAATATCCGGTTTTAAAACTCAACTTTTGTTGAGGACAAAAGCAAGATACTTTTATTACATGCGCATCTGTTTTTTTTAATAAAACATAATTTACCCAATATCTAATTTCTTTTTCTAAATTCTCTCCAAATTCTTCATTCTCAAAATCAATATTACAACTATATCTCTTAATATCTAAAACAGGAACACTATATTCTTGTATTTCTCCGTCAAGCTTAGATTTCGGGTGATAATTTTTAGGGCAATTTATAATCTGCTGTAAAATCTCAATTTTTGATTTAATTTCATCATCTTTTGCAATACTCTTTTGATTCGATAAAGAATCTACAGAAACTACACTATCATTTACAGAGTTATTATTTCCAGATAACTTAATATTAAAAACATAGACAATAATCACAAATAAGACTATGTATAATACATAAAAAATCCATTTCTTTCTCATACATTAAAGATTAAAATTATAACACAAAGCTATAAAAAAACAGCGTTTAACAAATTATTAAACGCTGTTTTTTTAACTATTCATCCGGTAACCAACCGACTACAATTTTAGCCATTAACCGGCCTTTACCTTTGCAGACCGGACAATCCTCCGATTCATACCTTTCCCGTCCCACTTCTTTACTAAAACTCCCGTTCCCGTTACAATGAGGACAGATATGTCCATGGGAGGTAAACACCTCGCCTCCTTTATGATTGATTAATATCGGAGGCACGATTTTCAATATTTTGCTAATTTCACTCATGCTATATGCGATTAAATGACGGTTCAACCTTCTGCCAAAGATTATATTTGTTCTTCTCCTCGAAATAAAAATTGATAACGGTATTTTCCACCCGGTTGCTTTCTTTAAAAAGGTTCATGATTTCCGAATATTCCGGATCATTAAAACTATCCTCCAAAGAATACAACGCCGATATAGACTTGTAGTCCAAATCCCCGTTGCCGTTACGCTGTATCATCGTCATTGCTAATTTATACATCGGGTCACTCTCGCCTTTATCACTGCTTTTAACCCAGTTTCGCAAAAACTCCACAAGCCTTTTTTCGGCAATATCCGCACGATCATCAAAGCCTTTAACTTTATTGCCTTTGACAATAAATTTAAAATCCTCTCCGGTAACAGTAAAGCTAAGCTGATCTTCAGACCTCAATTTGCCATACTCACGCAACAAATCAAAATAAGATTCCGACTCACCGCGCAACCAATTTTTAAAATCCTTTCCCTGTGCGGCATAATCCATAAAACGAGTTTTAACCCGCTTCAAAAAATCATCGCGCATTTGCTCGAATGCTTCCCGCCGTTCATTATCCTCACGTTTCAAATCGGCTTGCAATCTGTTTAGTAATTCCGCCTTTTCCTGTTGGCTTAACCCTGTCAAATCTAAATTTCCCATATCGCTTTATTTTAGTTGTTTGTTTTATCTGTTATCGGTTTGATTGATTTAATTAACCGAATTACATTTTTAATCGGATTATTTTTTTAGTCCAGTTCCGAATTGACTTAATCGATAATGATTTATGCGAAGCCAATATCTAAATGATTTTAAAGACATCATAATTAATCTTCAATTATTTTTTCATCTTATCAAATTCAGTCAAAAACATCTGTAAGTCTATGCCCGTTGAACACACACCATCGAATAATTTATACATCAGTTCCGGTTCTTCCTTCCAAATTTGGTACACAATAACTTTCTTGCCGACCCCTTTCATCCATCCTGCTTCCGAATGAGCAGAACGTCCGCAAGGCAATACAAGAACACAAACATCAGCCCATTGCATAGCATCAAAATCAGATATGAATCCGGCCTCTGCGATTGGGTGATTGAGGGCTTCCCGGTATTGATTTATATCCCATAGCTTCCAATCTTCATCAATTTGCGACCATTGAAATCCCGGTTTTTCTGTTGGATGTCTAAAATCGTAAACTTCATGCCCTTGTTCACGGAGAAAATTAACAACATTGGGCTGATATTGATTTCTCCAACTACTCGCTACATAAATTTTTGCCATATCGTTATCGATTTAAATATCACTCATCTTTAAATCCCAAATCTTCCTCCGTGTACCCGATCGACAACAGCCAATCAGAAAACGAGTACCATAAACCGTTCTCTTTCAGAAACCGGTCGAAAAGCTCCAATAATTCATCCTTTTTCATATCCTTATTTTTTATTAAAATATTCTTTGCACTTAAACCCTTTTCTTGGGGAAAAGTCTTTGAAATCACATGTCAAATATTATCCTGTTATAGATCTAAATTATTATCAAATATCTTAATACACTCAAAAAGATAATGAGCAATAAGAGGTATAACGGCGTTCCCCATATCCTCTATTCTTCTTTTGTCCAGTTCATAGGAAAACCCATCATCCATTCGTACACATTCATAGTTTGATTGGCTGTTAAACCGTTTAAATGACATTGGTAAAGCGTTTTGTCTTGGTGTCTTCTCTCGTAATACTTTTTGTATTGGTAAGAATATCGGAGAATTATTTTTGCATCCGATTTCGCGGGTGTAGGCAATGCCATAGACTCGCTCCCTTCTATGGTTGAATCCAAATTGCGTTGCCTGTAAACATTGCCATTGGCAATCATACCCGCTTTTGGAAAGATCGCAAAGCACTCGCTCAAATCCTCGAATAACAAGCATTGGGCTGTTTTCAAAGAGTATGTACTTAGGTCTAACTTCCCCCAAAATTCTACTATATTCTTTCCATAAACCAGATCGTTCACCATTGATTCCCTTGACTTTTCCATTCTCCCATATATTTTTATTTGACACATTTGCTATCGATATATCTTGACATGGGAATCCCCCACTCATAATATCTACATAGCAAGGATTATACATACTTCTCACATCATTATATTGAATTGAATCTGGAAAGTGTTTTTTTAATATTTTCCTTTTATGTTCTTCAAACTCGCAATTCCACAATGTTTTTATTCCAGACATTTCAGCCCCCAATTCAAAACCTCCGATACCACTGAATAGAGATCCGTGTGTAAGTTTACTTGACATTATTTTTTTATCAATTCAAATATCATTCATCTTTAAATCCCAAATCTTCCTCCGTGTACCCGATCGACAACAGCCAATCAGAAAACGAGTACCATAAACCGTTCTCTTTCAGAAACCGGTCGAAAAGCTCCAATAATTCATCCTTTTTCATATCATCTATTTTTACGGTTAATAATCAAATAATTCAAGTTGAGTATATTTAAAAGACCGTATTTTTTGATCTACAATCCGTTCGAGCCGACGGCACTCCCGGGAACGTTTAGTCCCCCCCCCTTTTTTTTTAAGTCCTTTTGTGCGCGCCGCATGGCCGCCACCATTTTTATAAATTCTTCCATACTAAAACAGTGTTTTTTGTTGACTATCCGCCGACTCTATCCGTTTAAGATCACGAGCTGCAGGAGTAGCCAGATAATTGTAAAACGTCGCCTGTGAGATCAAAAATTTGGGATAGATATACGTTTTATAAATATACGCCGTCGTACGGCCGCTATTTGCATGCAACTTATACTCCTCCTGCACCCGGATTATTTGCCGGAGCTTATTTTTTCGGTTATATCCTTTTGCCATATCTCAACAATTACAACGTTTTTAACTTATTTGCGCCCTTTTGACTTTATCATCCGTAAACGGCCGATACACGACTCCAGCTCCTCGATACTCATTGCATTAAGTTTTTTACCGGCAATGCGGGGAGATGACAAATAACCATTAATAACTTCCCAATCTCCACGTTCCGTTCCTGATGTGTCTACCCCGATCTGATCCAACAACCTTAACACTTGACTCCGAAGGCTTTTTATGGTGTTCGAAGCCTTAGACAAAGCCCGATTTCTCATATCCATAAGCATAGATTTGTACCTATATGGGTCTGTCTTGTAAAATTCATTCAAGCTTTCGGTTTTTTCACCTGACCATTGCCAGACAAACATCGCTTTCAGTTCATCCTTGTAAGCGCTATTATAATCCGGCTGACGCCTTAGCAAAGACCAGAACTGTATATGAGGATTCATTTTTTTACAATTTTCGAGGGTTGCTGTTTAATTTTATTTCTAAATACCTGCAACGGATTAAACCGAGGAGCAAACTGTTCGCATTGAGAGCTAAAAAACACATCGAAATTGCCAAAATCGACAAGCGATATTTTTTCCCCACTTGCAAGGCGATTTACAACTTCCGTTTTAAACTCATCGAGCACCAGCATTACATCCCCCAAAGGGATATTCGTGCGTTTACTGATCGTTTCGGCCAATGTCTTTTCGGTAACGACATCCGATACGACCTCTATACCTTTGGGATGCTTATTATTTTTTATTCTGTATTTTATCATATCGACAACTTATTTACAATACGAAACAAACTTTCCGTCAACGGCTGATTTACACGATCGGCCTCTCTCAATACAGGAGTAAGATAATCGGACAACTCCCCGTAATTATCGCAGGTATTGATAAGCAGCTTTTTCAAACCCTTATCCTCGATAGACTCCAAAAATGCGGAAAACAGAGGATCGCAAGGGGTAATATTCCGGATACCGGCTTTTATACGACGGTAAAATTGCGGTGCTCCCGGCTTATCAAGCTCTCGCATCCGGTTAAGTGTCTTAACAAGCTGGTTTGTACCTATCAACACAATCGCACAAGCATTTTTCAAAAAGTCATAAAGTGCTTTAAGCATCTGTATGGCCGATAAAGTCAGATTTTCAGCCTCGTCAAGGATGATAATCGGATGTTGTCCGCAACGGTACATACGCCACAATTCGATGTTTATCCGGTCGAGCTTTTTCGATATATTTCCCGGCTCGTTTATTCCGACAGCATCCATTATCTTATCCACTATATCACGCAATGTGTAATATTTATGACATTTGACAACATAACATCCGATAGGATTGGCCGCTCTAAAACGCTCGATGGTATATGTTTTTCCGCAACCCGTTTCACCGATCAAAGCCCGCGTATAAGCACACGCTTTAGCATCCTCCAGTTCGGCGATAATCTCCACAAACTGCTGAGTCTTCACAAACGGCCAATACTCTTTCTGTAATTTATACCCCACGGCATTGGCAAGCAATGTAAACCAACGATCCGCTATGGGAGATAAAACCCCGGTACGGGAATTTTTATAATTGTATTCTCCCGACATGATTGCCGATATATAAGCCGGATTGACGCCGGATATACGAGCCAGTTCATTGCGAGAAATGCCTTTTTCCGTAATATAACTCTCGCAGGCCGTTGCAATTTTTTGTTTCAAATCGTCTGTCATAAGTCTTTATATTTATCAAAATCTATTTTGCTGTTTATATACTTATCGTATTCTTCGGCAAGGTCTAATTCATCGAGATTAGACATTTCTTTTTCATATCCCCCTATCTCAACCGGAACGGATCTGTTTTTGCACTTTTCGTTTTTCATATTAAGCCCTTTTATCGGAGGCATATTGAGCCCGTTCTGCTCCGGGTGAGTACCGTATTTTTTCATCAAATCCTCCGTTCTTTGCATCATCTCTACACGCTGACGCTTACCTTCCAGTTCCTGATATTTGATAAACGATGCGTCCAGCTCATCCTGATCCTGCTTTGCCCGGTGTACCTCGATATAAGGACGTGCATCCGCAACAAACCGGCTGTCTTTATCCACACTGAATAACTTTACGTTATCCAGATCGTCCGGATCGTAATACACATAAAATTTACGGTCGATATTCCGGAGCATAAATGCGGTATCCGGCAGTCCCTTTTCGGTAAATACTTCATAAGTATATTTCTGATTGTTTATCCGGATCGTTATACCCGCATTGGTATAAGTAACCGGCTTTGCCGACCGCACCCAGAACAAGTCCACCATATCCCAAAGTTCGATTTTGCGGGCTTTGGGGTTGACACTATCCCGGTACATCTGTAAACGCGGCATTCCCGATTTGGGATGTCTGGCATTATTCCAAGCCGTCCGGTATTGCAGGTATTGTTTTATCGCATTCTCAAGAGTAGGAAGATTGTTCTTATTGGCCAATATGAACTCCATATTCGCCTTGCTTTCAAGCCTCTTTGTGGTAATATTCTGTCCGGTAAAATTCCAGCCGGACATAAACCCGGACTGAAAACGGCCGAATGCGCTTTCAATGGTTTTCGATTTTCCGTTGTAAGGTGCTGTATTTATGGATAACCGCGCAACTTTTTCTAAAAAATTCCCGGTTTGCAACCTCTTGTGTCCGCCCTGATTGTCGTATTTAAGTTCGTAAGGACGGTATCCGGCAAACTTGATCGCCATTTTAAAGGCATTGTATTGAGCTTCGTAATTTTCCGACTTGCTGATATGGTAGCCTAAGAAAACCTCGCTGTAAGCATCCATAACCTCATATACCTGACAGGTGGCAATCCGTCCTTTTTCGTCCAGATAATAGAGATTCAATTTCGTTCCATCAGAGTACCAAAGTGCGTCCCGGCAAGTCGGTAAAACGGTTTTATGCTGACGCACATATTTTTCTTTTGCTTTCAACTCGCCGTATCTCATGCCGTACCATTTCGGTTTTACATCCGGACGGTTCAAAAACATCTGTATCGTCCGGGAAGAAACAAGAGGCTTCCATTTCATCTGTCCGGCGACCGAGTTATACAAGACAAACAGGCGTTCAACGGTCATCCTTTCAACCGGAGACGCAAAATGTGCGATCAGCCATTCTCCCGCTTCATCCGTTATTTTTACGGCAGAAGTATTACCGATTTTCTCGGAAATCAGACACACAGCGCCTCGCCTTATATACTCCCGTATCTTAGCCTGTAATTTGGTGTAAACTTTGGGTAATGATATGCTCTTCGATCGAAGAGCAAATTCAACGTCATCCCAGAACACGCCGGCTCTGGCGTAGCCCATCTCCAAAACGGTCTTTTTATCCCGTACTTTGCTTAAGAATGCTATCCAGACAAGAGCGTCCCGATATTTTTTCGCAAGCTCGGCGCTCAAAACAGAGCCGTCCGCAAACGCATAATCCTGTATAAAACGGTCATTTTCGATGTAGTCTTCATCGTTATAAACGGCATTTATATAGGGGTTAAAACGGTTCATTATATCGTTTAAACGTCCGTTTACGGCATACCATTCCGCAATATCCTTGCCGTCCATAAGCACCGACCGGATCAAGGCTTTATACTTATCTTTTAACCCCTCATAATGGATATATACTGTATTGCCCTCTTTATGGTGCGGCCAGCAATAGACCTCTCCGGAACGATTTCTCTGTAATAATTTTTTAATAGTATTTTCCGATACGCCACAACTTACCAGCTCCGGAACGGTTACACAAAACACTCTTTCTCCGGGTTTGGCAACCTCCGAATAACACTTATCCGTATCTGGTATGTTTCTATATTGTGGCATGTTCTTGCTTTTTTTTTGTTCCCGCTCCGGATTCGCACCGGAAAAGCCTTAATACATCTTTGCATCTTGCACGGGATTGCTTAATTTTACGCTGTCAATCGTTAAAATTTAAGCTATGATTACTGCTAAGAAAAAAGACCGACTCCTTTGTGACTTAATTAATGCCGGAATGCGTTTTCTAATAGAGTATTCACCGGAAGAAGACAGCTACTTAACTCGTGACGAATTTTTCGCAGTATTGGATCAATTCCAGGATTTAGGACTGCTATCCCAACAAAAATTTATAGGAGGTCGAATAAATATCTCTATTAAGGCAAAAGCCCATGACGTCTTTAATCAAGGAGGTTTTACTGCACAAGAAGAGATACTTAAAGCGAACATAGAGAAGCTAAACCTTGAACTTCTTTCGCTTTCCAAGAATCTTGAACCTGATTTTCTTGAAAAAGCCGCAAAGATATCCGCAATCGGATCGGCAATTATAAGCGGGCTTGCCTTGTTTAAGCATTAAAAGATAACATTCCAGCTTTTTTATCGGATCATCGCAAAAAGCGTACATTTCCGGTGACATAATATCCATATAATAAACCGCATTGTTAACCTTGACAATGCGGCAGACATTATCATGTGTAATATTAATATCTATTGTTATCCTGTTTTTTGCTTCTCCTGTTACAACCATGGCATTTTTGTTTAAACGGTTTCTTTACTTTCCAATCGTTCGGCATCTTCCGCGACCCTTAACAGATAATTCTCATGATCGGAGATACTATAAGATTCATCCACATTAAAACTGTCGATCACCTCGTTGTCTAAAAACCGGAGGATCATACCGGAATCCCAATCATACTCCACCCGTACGCGATCCGTAAAAACATATATCGATTTACGGTTCTGATGTTGTGTATCCCAATTGTATTTTTTGCACCTTTCGTTTTTCATGACTCAATATTTAAAAGATTACTAACTTGTTTAAAATCATCCAAAATTTGCTTGGCGGTTTTCGACCGTTTCGGTATGCGCTCACCTCTGACAATCTTGCCGACATAGCCGATTGTCACTCCGTACTTCTTTGCCAATTCGCCGTAAAGGGTAAAAGGCGTTTTTTCTTCTCTCGATTTCATTGTTATTATTTTTGATTACATTTGTATCGTATCATGTCACAAATATAGGAATTTGTTTATACAATACAAACAAATTCCTATATAAAATATCTTAACTATATACATTTTCCTATGTGTGTTCAGGATAGAATTCTCAAAATATTAGAAATAAAGGGGTTAAATAAAAACTCTTTTAGTAATGCGATAGGCATCCAACCTCAAACTTTGCATCATATAGTTTCAGGCAGAAGAACAAACCCGTCATTTGAAGTTATTCAAAAAATAGTATCAACATATTCTGACATCAATCCCATGTGGCTGATCACAGGCAAAGGATCAATATTTATTGAAAATGATTTATTGCTAAACAAAAAAAATGTACACCTAAATGTACACCCTAATATACACCCGCTTCCTAAAAAAACTGTTTATTCAGAACCTAATATCACAACCTTAGCGGCAGAGCCGGTCGCCGACTATAAAAAACCGAGCATTGTACAAATCCCGGTTGTCAATATCGAGGCGGCAGCAGGTTCGGGATATTACAATGATCCTTATTTAAATACCTCTGATCAAATATCTTTACCGGCAAATATGATAAGTAGATCAGGACTTAATTTATGTATTAAAATCAAAGGAGATTCAATGTCTCCTACTCTGTTAGATAGCTCTTACCTTATCATAAACAACATACACCCGTCAGATTGGGTAAATATGCCTGACGAGCATGTATATGTCGTTTCCGATCGGGAGGGACGTACTTATGTAAAACGAATAAAAAACCGTTTAAACAAAGGTTTTATCGTATGTATGTCCGACAATGTGGATAAAGCCAATTATCCTAATTTCAACTTGCAAATAGATGAAATCAACACAATATGGCATGCAGAATGGTATATATCCGCTAAAATGCCGAATATCAACGAAAATTATTATTCAAAACTCATTCAATTAGAGGATAATTTCGAGGACTTAAAAAACGATATGAAAGAAATTTTAAAGCAAATCAAACCTAAGCAATAATATCGTTTTCGCGTCCCGCATGTGGGGCAACCTTTAATCGGAATCGATTTATAAAGCATTATTAAACCCTCAATATAAGCCCATTTAAACACGGCATATAAACACATTTAAACAGGGGTTACAAATATTAAAGACGGATTATGCAAGTTTAAAGCATTTGTACTTTATGTTTTTCCGCCCTCAATAACCAAAATATTTTTTATTTACTATATATCAACAACTTACATATAAAAAGAATAAATAAAAAAAATTGCCGTTTTGTACCCTATGTTTTTCTGCCCTTACCCCAAACAGATCAGAACAAAACACGAAAAAAAATGAAAAGTACATATACAAGAAACACAAAGTGTAATATTGCTAATTTTAAGCACAAGCCACAAAAACAGGCGGATTATGCGGTCATTAAGATCGACTTAAAAACAGCACAAATTAAAGAATGATAAACTCAATCAGTTGTCAATGCAAAAATGATCGAATCAGCAGATTTAAATGGAGCAATTGTGATAAGTCAAAAAGGAGAGGTAATATAACACAAAGCGATCCTCTAAAAATACGACTGCGATTACCCGCTACTTTGGTATCGGATAATCGCAGAAGATCTTCAGGCTCGCAGGCCCGAACACCGCAAATATACATATAATATTTTAATATACAATAGCATGATAATGCCAAACAGATCAGAACAAAACACGATAAAGAAAACTATTTATGCAAATTTAGTTCACCTAAAGTCTGTTTAAATTTTGTTCAGGTCAAGTTTAATACCTTCTTCTAATTTTTTTGTTCTTACAAAGGAGATAGTAGACCATCCGATGAATGAAAGCGAGAAAACAGTGTAGAAAAAACACAAAAAATAACCGGATAAAATCTCTTTGTAGGAAAATTTATATAGACTCTAACATTTATAGACACACAGTATTTGATAAAAACAATATATTTGCCACATGAAAAAATATCAATACGAAGACCCCGAATTCGGTACAATAATTCTGTATCTCCACCCGACAGCCCGGCATCTCATTTTCAAGATACGGGATAATTCACTACAGATAACCGTTCCGGAAGGTATTACCTACGCACAGATAACACAATCCATAAACAAAAACAGGGAAAACATACGAAAAATATACGTACGTAAAAACGACAAAATATTACGTCCGGGAACTTTGCTCGAAACCCGAAACTTTACCATTGCCATACAAACACATAACAAAAACAAATACCTGTTCAAGCTATACAACAATACGCTATTTATATTCTGCCCCGACACGACAGATTTCGAATCTCCCGAAACCCAAAGAATCATATCTGCCGGTATCAAACGATTCATCAAACAAGAGGCCGAAAAGTACCTGCCGGAACGCCTCGATTTATTAGCCAAACAATTAAACCTGACCTATAACAGCGTATCGGTGTCTCATGGACGGAAACGGCTCGGCAGATGCGATATGCGACGCAATATACTCCTGTCCTATCATCTTATGTTTCTGCCCGATCGCCTGATTGATTACGTAATTTTTCACGAATTAGCTCATTTATCTGAAATGAATCACGGAGAACGTTTCCACCAACTATGTAACCGATATTGTCAAGGCAAAGAGAAAATTTTAGAAAAAGAACTCAAGTCTTTCCCGTTTCCTATTGAATAGAATCCGATATATTAATACATATAAATATATATTAAAATAATAAAATAATTTTGCATTATGATAGGAAAATGCAACCGAACTATTTGTTGACGTACCTATATTTTGTATATTTGCAACGCAAAAGGGAGAAGAAGGAGGGGGCACATTGCCCCCTCGTTTTGTTCTAATATAAAACTATCGCTATCGAAAAACATATTAGACATCATCTCCTTCCCCATTAA
>ERZ834798.840-NODE-840-length-32214-cov-5.887621_pt1 | contig 32214 bp, 32 predicted proteins | sample MGYA00519689_ERZ834798 | MGnify/ENA primary metagenome ERZ834798 (study PRJEB31850, sample SAMEA3708761) | human gut metagenome | biome: human gut; feature: human-associated habitat; material: faeces | place: China | collected 2014 ...
CAATTACATGAGATAATTTTGAAATAGATTGACACCGTATATGACACCATATATAATATAGATAGGGGGTATTTGTAATGTCCAAATGGGATAAATTATTAATGAGAATATCTAATTTATCAAAGGATATCCGCTTGTTGAAAGTGAGGCAATGAATAATGAAAACGCTTAACGATTATATGGCAATGAATTATCGTATGGAAATTATAGAGGATAGAGAAGAAGGCGGATATGTAGTTTCGTATCCAGAACTTCCGGGATGTCTTACATGTGGTGAAACTATTGAGTCAGCAGTAGCAAATGCTATTGATGCCAAAAAGGCATGGTTAGAGGCAGCTTTGGAAGAAGGAATAGAGATACATGAACCGGATAGCTTAGACGAATATTCAGGGCAGTTTAAACTTAGAATACCTCGAAGTCTGCATCGTTCTCTTGTAGAACATTCTAAGAAAGAAGGAATAAGTATGAATCAATATTGTGTATATCTTCTTTCTAGAAATGATGCATTATATTCTAAGTAAAAAGGAGGCACACATGTCAATAAAATCAGAAGCAAAGCTCACCACATTTGAAGCAATAAGCATGATTGTAGGAAACAGCATTGGAACGGGAATAATAGCAGTTCCGTATCTTGCAACGAAGAACAGTATGATTGATGTTATCTGGATGGTAGGAGCAGCTTACATCATTAATGTAATTCTACATCTTATAATTGCGGAACTTTCGTATAACAACGGTGGTGTACAGCTTGTAAAAAGCTTTGAGGGCGAGCTGTTCCGCGGAGTTATGAAGAAGGTATTCAGCTGGATTGTTTTTGTGGTGTATGGGCTTGCGATTATGATAGGAGTGAGCGGCAATATTAACGGTGGGGCACAGATATTTGTGAACTGGTTCGGACTGCCGTTATGGCTGGCACAGGTTATATATTATGTGATTGCCGGAATTGTTGTATTCATGGGAATGAAGGCGGTAGGAATTGCACAGAAATACGCTGTAATACTTCTTATGGGAATAGTTGCAGTTATGACAGTAGGAACATTTACACATCCAGTTAATGGATTCTATACAGCATCTTTCCATTGGAATAATCTGCTTGCGCTGTATAGTATGGTTGTATTTGCGACATCAGCTAATCAGGCGGTTATTCAGGTTGTTAAAGGGCTTGACGGCAATCCGGGTAAGATAAGAAAATCAATATTCATAGGATTTGGTCTGTCGTCAGCGTTCGTGCTTGTTGTGACACTGACTGTTCTTCTTGGAACTAAGGGAACAATAGATAAGGAACTTGCTTATATGCAGCTTGGAGAAAGCATCGGAAAATGGGCAGTTATTCTTGCAGGTATCTTTTCGCTTTTTGCACTACTTACAACATTCTGGAGTAACACACTTGCTTTAAGAGATGTCGTGCATGAGCAGGTTGGAATCGGCAACCGTGTAAGCTGGCTTATAGCGACAGTTCCATGTATATTATTTGCAATATTCGGAGTAAGCAGCTTTATAATACTTACAAGAATTATGAGTGGTGTAGTTGTACTGGTGAGCATAATGCTCGTTCTGACATATGGTAAATCAAGAAAGAAAGCAGGAGCCAGTCCTATATGCGGAGTGATAGGAACGCTGCCATTTCAGATCCTTATGGTAGTATCGACGATAGTTTCGGCTATAGGAGCATTAATACCGCTCAGCTAAACATATAACTGGTATTAATTTTAGTGCCGGAAAGAAAGGCGTGAAAGTATGTATAAATCGGACAATTTAAAGCAGACAGACAATGAAACATTTACATATATAATAGATAAACATAAAGATTTTAAGATATTGCAGCTTACAGACCTTCATCTGGGATTTGGTTTTATATCAAGAAAGAAGGATAAGCTGGCGCTAAATGCAGTAACAAAGATTATTCATAAAGCAAAGCCTGATATGATAGTGCTAACTGGGGATTCTATATTTCCATTTCTGCCAAAGGCGGGGACGCTTAATAACAGAAAGCAGGCGTACAAGCTGATGAAATTCATGGACAGTTTTGCAATTCCGTATACACTTGTATTTGGTAATCACGATTGCGAGATGGGTTCGACTTGCAATAAAGAAGAGCTTGCACAGATTTATAAGAAAGGGAAATACTGCATATTTACAGAAGGTAGGAAAGAGCTTACAGGTGTAGGAAACTTCTTTATTAATCTTACCAGCTCAGATGAAAATGTTTTATTGCCACTTGTTATGCTTGATTCTAATATGTATGGTGAAGGAGGCTGGTTTTACAGCGGATTTGACCGGATACATGATGATCAGGTGGAGTGGTGCATGAACAGGCTTAATGACTTGAAAAAATGTAATCCGGATATTAAGGCGATGGCGTTTTTTCACATGCCGCCTGCGGAATTTAAGGAAGCATACCGTAAGATGAAGCTTGGTGATAAAAGCGTTTTATATCAGCACGGCAGTATTGCTGAGAAGAATGAGCATTTTGGAATTTCAAAGTTTGAAGGAACATTTTTTAACAAAGCAGTGGAGAATGGTGTTATTAAATGGATGTTTTGCGGACATGACCATCTGAATACACTTTCACTTATATATAAGGGAATCCAGATGACATATGGAATGTCGATAGATTATCTTGGATATAAAGATATTGATAAGAGTTATATACAGAGAGGTGGTACACTGATTACGCGAAAAGCTGATGGTCAGGTGACTGTAAATATGGTTCCTTTAGGAGCTGTAGTATCTACAAGGGTAAGAGGTGTAAATACACCCCAAAATGACGAGAAATAAAAAAGGCCTACCCAAGGAAGAGGGTAAGCCCTGCAATGATTTGAGCAAAAACCATTTACATGTCTAATATAACACACGGATTATAACAAAACAAGCAATACTTTGATTGTATTAGAACTTTACAATTCTACTAAAAAGGTCACAAAGTCAGTGTTTATCAGCTATTCAGATAGTTGGACACTGGCTTTGTTGTGATTGTGCTTTTTGAAGTACAATTTTAATGATTAAGTAAAAAGCATTAAATATTAGAATTAAGTGCTACATAATCTTCATTCATATCAATAACGATATCCTTGCCGCTGTTAATCATGAACAGCTTAACATAGTTGGTAACAAATGCATATCCAACGGAAGTGATGAAACTATAGTCATTATCGAAGCCCTGCTCGTTAGCAGCATACTGTTTGTGGTTAGTTATGAGATAATCTAACATTCTGTCAGCAGACACACCGCGACCATTATTAGATATCAGAGGTTTGTTAATATCGTTCTTGTTTTCTCTTATATAATTCATGAACTTAATTTCATATAACACATGCTCAGACATCGGTTCTGGATACCATGAGTTATGTGGAAATGTAAAGTAATCTTCTATGTAATGTAAGGCATAGCCTAAAGACAAAAAAGAAAAACAGTTCATTCTGCCATGTCTTTCAAGACGCTGCAGCCTTCTTGAAACTTTATTGTAGGAAGAATCCCATGTATGTCCCTTAATATATGTATGCAGAAGAATATCCGGCATAATACTTCCAAGTCTTAAAGCAAAATCATGTCTTTTCTTAAGCTTAGGGGTAAGTCTTTTGGTTACGGTTACATGTCCGTACTTGTTCATTAATTTTCCTTTCATAAATGCTTTATATCCGAATAATAAATACGAATATAAATAGTCCTTTAGTCCTATAAGAAAGTAACACCTTTTAATACATTTGTCTAGCACATTATGGAAAAGAATGCATGAAATTTATGTAAATTTATTTTGATAGTCAGGTAAATAAAAAATCTTACGAACATATTACAATCAGCAGCACTTGTTTATGTATATAGATTTTGGCACAGTTTAGTTCTGATTTTTACAATTTATAATATAAATGAGGTCGTACAATTCAAAGCATACAATTGTTAAGGCAAAGGCGCCCAGTACAGCGGAATCCGCTGGCTGGGCGCTTTTCCTGTATATCGGACAGATTGCGGGCAGCCAGAAAGAGATGTAGAAAGGATGGTAGTTATGGGAGCAAGAATTGAAGAACATCCAATATTGGGAAAACAAGAAAAAGGAAGGCTTGTAACATTTTATTTTGATGGAAAAGAACTGACAGGCTATGAGGGAGAACCAATTGCAGCGGCTCTTAAAGCACAGGGAGTTATGATACACAGATATACAAAGAAAGAGCATAAGCCAAGAGGAATATTCTGTGCGATAGGAAGATGTACAGACTGTGTAATGGTTGTTAATGGAAAACCAAATATCAGGACTTGTGTTACTCCTTTAGAGGAGGGTATGAAGGTCCAGACACAGTATGGAGTGAGTGACAAACCATTTGAAGAGCAGTAGATGAAAGGAAGTGTGGATATGAAGCGATTTGATCTTATTATAGTTGGTGCAGGTCCGTCGGGGTTATCAGCAGCAATAGAGGCAGCTAAGAGAGGACTTGAAGTAGTTGTATTTGATGAAAATGAAAAACCGGGAGGACAGCTTTTTAAGCAGATACATAAATTTTTTGGTTCTAAGGAGCATAAGGCTAAAATAAGGGGTTTTAAGATAGGTGAAGATTTATTAAAGGAAGCAGATGAAGCAGGAGTTAAGGTTGTTCTTAATGCAACAGTCTGTGGAATGTATCAGGACAAAGAGATTACAGTAAGAATTGGCGATGAGATACATCATTTTAAAGGAGATTCAATAATAATTGCTACAGGCGCAGCAGAAAATATGGTTACATTTCCGGGCTGGACATTGCCAGGGGTTATTGGTGCAGGAGCAGCACAGACAATGATGAATCTTCATGGAGTTAAACCGGGAAGCAGAATTCTTATGCTTGGCTCAGGAAATGTAGGACTTGTTGTAAGTTATCAGCTTATACAGTGTGGCTGTGAGGTTGTGGCACTTGTTGATGCTGCACCAAGAATTGGCGGATATGGAGTGCATGCAGCAAAGGTAGCACGTACAGGAGTTCCATTTTATCTGTCACATACGATAGTAAAAGCAGAAGGAGATGACCATGTTACCGGAGTAACAATAGCAGAGGTTGATTCATCTTTCAAATTCATACCAGGTACAGAAAAACATTTTGATGTAGACACAATATGTCTGGCCGTTGGACTTTCACCTATGTCACAGCTTCTTAAAATGTCAGGCTGTAAGATGGAGGATAATCCAAAGCGTGGAGGACAGGTTCCTATATGTGATGAATATGGAAGAACTTCTATTCCGGGGGTATTCGTTGCGGGAGATGTTTCAGGAATTGAAGAGGCAAGTTCAGCTATGATTGAGGGACGTATGGCAGGAATCGCAGCAGCTGAGTATCTGGGATACATAGATAAAACAGAATTAGATGAGAATTTAAAGAATCTTGATGTAGCACTTGATGGTTTAAGACAGGGAATGTTTGCACCAAAGAACAGAGGTAAGCTTATAGAAAAAACAGAGGAAGGAATCGATATTTCTACAACACTTCTTACTAAAGGATATGTTGCAGATGATGAGATTGAGAGATTTCCAGGTGTGACAAGAAAGCCGGGAGTTCATCCGGTAATGGAATGTACCCAGAATATACCTTGTAATCCATGTCAGGATGCATGTCCTAAGAAATGTATCAAGATAGGAGAAAAGATTACTTCACTTCCGGCTGTTGATGAAAGTGCAACATGCGTTGGTTGTGGAATGTGCGTGGCTTCATGTTCAGGTCAGGCAATTTTCCTTGTTGACGAAACATATGAAGAAGGCTTTGCAAGTGTTACGATGCCGTATGAGTTCTTACCTTTGCCAAAGACGGGTGACAGAGGAATAGCTCTTGGACGTAATGGACAGAAGGTATGTGCGGCAGAGGTTATCAGTGTGAAGTCTTCACCGGCATTTGATAAAACCAATCTGCTTACTATAAAAGTTCCTTCAGAATATGTTATGAAGGCAAGATTTTTCAAGAAAGAGGCGTAATCCTCCCCTCACCAGGGGCTGGATTTTGCTACGCAAAATAAGGAGGATTGAATATGCATGAAGTAAATGACCGTTCAAGGGATATAGGAGAATTCGTTCCGGCACCAGATGACGATATGCTCATCTGCCGCTGTGAAGAGATTACAAAGGGTGAGATAAGAAAAGCTGTTCATGAGGGGATGTGGACAATGACAGAAATAAGAAGATATTTAAGAACAGGAATGGGACTATGTCAGGGACAGACCTGTGCAAAGCTTGTTAAGGGAATTGTTGCAAGGGAATTAGGAGTATCACCTGCAACACTTGAACCGGCAACAAGCAGAGCACCAATGAGACCTACAGAAATGAGAATTCTTGGTAATGAAGCAGAGGACAACAAGGAGGTGTAATTATGGCAAATACAGCAGATGTAATTATTATAGGTGGCGGAATTATAGGTAATGCTATAGCCTATTATCTGGCAAAGAAAGGCACTGATGTAATTGTTCTTGAAGGCGGCGACCATATTGGAAATGGTGGCTCGTCAAGAAATGGCGGAGGTGTCCGCCAGTCAGGACGAGACCCGAGAGAACTTCCTCTTGTCATGTACGGAATAAAGAACCTGTGGCCATCACTATCAGAGGAACTTGAAGTTGACTGTGAATATCATCAGGATGGAAATTTAAGACTTGGAAAGAATGACAAACATAAACAGATCCTTGAAGGGCTTACCGAAAGGGCTGTCAAGGTGGGACTTGATGTAAGAATGATAGATGGAGATGAAGTACGCCGTATTAATCCTTATCTGTCAGATGAGGTAACATGTGCAAGCTGGTGCCCAACAGATGGTCATGCCAATCCGCTTACAACAACATTAGGCTTCTATAAGACAGCAAGAAAGCTTGGAGTAAGATTTATTACGGGCGAAAAGGTAATAGAATTAAAGAAGATAAAAGGCAGATTAAGACAGGTTATCACACCTAATAATATATATGAAGCAGATACAGTCGTTGTAGCAGCCGGATATGAAAGTAAAGAAATTCTTGGTACAGTAGGAATAGATGTGCCAATGAGCAGAGTACTTATAGAGGCGCTTGTAACAGAAGCTGAACCACATATGTTTGACCAGATGTTAGGAACAGCAGAAGCTGATTTTTATGGACATCAGACAAAGCATGGTTCATTCGTATTTGGTGGTTCATCAGGTTATGAGGCCGTCAATAAGGATAATGGAACTCCGATATGCAGCAGTATTACCGCTCCTTGTATATGCAGAGGTATTATGAAATATTTTCCAGATCTTGCGGATGCCAAGATAGTAAGGACGTGGGCAGGCTGGGCTGACCAGATGAAAGATGGTGTTCCTGTTTTAGGAAATGTATCAGAGGTTCCGGGGCTTGTTCTTGCAACAGGATTTTGTGGCCACGGTTTTGGAATAGCACCCGCAATTGGTCATGAACTGGCAGATTTAATAGTGGATGGAAAAACATCTATAGATATAAATGCATTGCGATATGATAGATTTAAGGCTAAAATATAAGTAATATGGCTTGGACTTTTGGTGGGGTTATATATCTGCTAAAAGTCCAAACTTGTCGTTGGCTTAAATGTAGGGGAAAAGAGGAGGCACTATGGAGTATAAAACAGACAAATTAAGACCAACCCAGCCTTTTCTTGTATTGGAGACGCAGGATTTTAAGCAGGAAATATATCTGAATCAGGGAATATCACATTTCTACACATTCAGACTTGAAAAAACAAAGGAAATAACTACAGTTCCTGACAGTTGTGTGGATATGCTTTTCGAATATGGAGAAAATGGAATGAATGCTTATGCAATTGGTAGTCCTATTAAAGCATTAGATGTAGAGTGGCAGGGAAAGAAAGAGTATTTTGGAGTAAGATTCATGCCTGGAAGAATGCCGGTTGGACTCAATGTGACATTGCGGGATCTTGTTGACTGCAGATTCTATCTGGAAGATATACTTCTTGATAATAATGGAACATTTGTAAGTGGGATGGAAAAAAAGAAGATATTCAAAGACAGAATTAATTATTTTCTTGAAGAATATACTAAACTGGAGATGAGACAGGAAAAGCCATTTGGTAAGATGGAGATACTTATGGCAGTTAAAGAGCTGGCATATAATTCAGGAGGCTTGATGAGAATTTCAGAAATGGCTGACACAGTTGGATATACAGAAAGATATATTAATAAGATTTTTATTGAGCAGATGGGTTTTTCCCCTAAGGTATTCTGCAAGATAATACAGTTTCAGAGAAGTCTGGAATTCCTTAATTATGGCAATGTGGATAATATGACGGAAGCAGCTGTTAATCTTGGGTATTATGACCAGCCGCAGTTTATAAGAGATTTTAAGACATATTGCGGAATGACACCTAAAAGATATCTTATGCTTACTAAGAGAATCAGATACAACAGCCTTGTTGAAAATGTGTCATAAAATATTCATTAATAAAAATGTTTATAATAAGTAATATAATTAAGTAAAAAGTGACTTTCAACATTAAATATGCTACAATATGCAGGCAAATATAAGTGAACGGGGAGATTTACATGTCGCAGTTGACAAGAAAAGCAATAATGAAGTGTACACTTGAACTTGCTGAAAAAAAATCACTGAAGAAAATCACAGTTAAAGATATAGCCGATGAATGTGGTATTACGAGGAGCACATTTTACTATCATTTTTCTGATATATATGATGTATTGGATGGTGTTGTCCAGGCAAAGATTGATGAATTCAATGAAGAGTACAATGGTGAAATGGACAAGGTTCTTATGAGATTTATTGAATATAGTATAATCCATAGGAAAGTATGGGCTAATCTTTTTGATGCAAGAGGAAGAGAGTGGCTGGAAAAATATGTAAAGACACGAATTCATTATCTGGCACTTTTGCAGATTAGAAAAATGTCTGAAGGATACATACTTTCTATTAAGGATGTTGAGATTATATGCAGTTTCTATGAAGAAGCTATATTTGGATTGCTTATAAGATGGATTATTAAAGAAGAAAAAACCAAGACTGTTGATGAAATCAAGGATACCGTTGAAAGAATCGAGAAATTATTTGAGGGTCAGCTTGACCTTATTATATCTAATATGAAGAAGTAATTGTCGGGAGTACATCAATGGGGAATATTTTAACGAAACAGTTTTATAGGCAGAGGAAAGATTTTGAAGATTCATGTGCAGGAAGAGATGCAGGATTAACATTTCCAGAAGGCGTAATATGCAGTACTGACATTGCATATGCTGATGATGGAATTAAAGCACATGTGCTTGACATATACAGACCGGAAGATTCTTCCTGTAATTATTAATGTTCATGGTGGAGGACTTATAATTGGGAATAAGGAGTTCAACAGATATTTCTGTGCACTGCTTTGCAAGAAGGGATTTCTTGTATACAGCATAGAGTACAGGCTGATTCCAGACTGTCTTATATATGACCAGATTGCCGATGTTTTCATGGCAATGGATTATATAAAGGAGAGACTGGCAGCAGATGGCGGCGATTCGTCACATGTGTATATGGCAGGTGACAGCGGCGGCGCATGCCTTATCACATATGTCAATGCTATCCAGAATAGCACTAATATAGCGAGGGCAGCAAATGTCACTCCTTCAGGACTTCGCATTAATGCGCTTGGGCTCATAAGTGGAATGTTCTATACATCAAGATTTGATAAGATTGGACTTTTTCTTCCAAAGTATCTGTATGGCAGGGATTACAAGAAAACTCCATTCGCAAAGTATGTTAATCCTGAAAACAGGGAGCTGCTGAACTCACTTGCACCAGTCTGGCTCGTGACAAGCCATAATGATTTCTTACGAAGATATACAACAGATTTTGAGAAGGCACTGACAAGAGCAGAAAGAGAGCATGAACTTGTAGTTTTTCCTAAGAATAAGAAGCTTACGCATGCATTCAGTGTGTTTGAGCCGTTTTTGCCAGAGAGCAGTGCGGTTATTGATATGATGGTGGAGTATTTTAGGAAGTTCTGATAATGTTGTGGAATTGTGGGGCAGGGTGTTGATGATATTTTGGAAGGTGGGAATGATGTCTGGATATTTTTGTGACAATATTTGGACACTTTAACGAAAATGTCCGAAATTAGTACAATTATAGAACCCGTGTAGCGTTTTCGAACACTACACGGGTTTTGTTATGCCAAATTTTTACAAAAAAATATATAATGTGTGGGTGCTTTTCTTAGTGGACGCACAATATGATTAAAGAAAAAGGATGGAATATTATAATGAACACTAACGAAATTATGCCAAAGTTAAAAGACTTTTTATGTGAGAATTTAGGAATTGACGCAGATGTTTTAGAGTTTGATACACAGCTTTTCGGAGATGGTGAAATCGGACTTGATTCAATCGATTCGCTTGAAATCATTGCTTATGTTGATGATGAATTCGGTGTTCAGATGACAGGTGTTGGCAAAGAACACTTCTACAGCATTGAGACAATCGCTAAGTATATCGAAGAAAATGCATAATATATTCTGATTTCACAGTATATAACCTGGAGCCATTTATGACTTATAATCGCAGGATTCCTGCACCTAGTGGAAGTAAATGCCACCATATACAAAGTTTATTACGGTGTGGGAAATCAAACGCGCTACGCTTGAACGAGATTTCCCACACCGCACTTTAGTATATGGTGGCATTAACATCCACACGGTTCGGAATAATTTGATTATAAGTCATAAATGACTCCAGGTTATTAACAAACAAAATAGAATAATAATAGTAATAAGGAGTAATTATGACAGAGAATAATAACCGCGCAGTCATTACAGGTCTTGGAATGATATGTGCTATCGGTAATTCAGTAGATGAAGCATGGAATAATGCCATTAATTCGGTTTCAGGAATACATAAAACAACAACACTTGATACAACAGACTGTTACGCAGACCTTGCAGCAGAAGTTAAGTGCGACACACTTGGAGATTTTGAGGGAAGCGAAGATGCAGACCGTTCAGCACAGCTTTGTATCAAGGCAGCTGGCGAGGCAATGAAGGACGCAGGACTTGATGATTTTGCAGGAGATCCTAAGGCTTCAGTTATCATCGGAAGCTGTGTCGGTGGTGCAGTCAGCATATCTGATTATTATGAGCATGGCAAGAAAGCAAGTGATGTAACTAAGATGCCAATCTCATCAATAGCACCTCAGGTTGCAGGTCAGTGCCATGCAGGCGGTGTTGTTACTAATATTGCAAATGCATGCGCAGCCGGAACAATCAGTATCGCATACGCATGCGAGCTTATCAGAGCAGGCAAGGCAGATGTAGTACTTGCAGGTGGTTCAGACACATTTGCAGCAGTACCATATGCCGGATTCTTATCACTTCATGCACTTGACGCAGATGGCTGTTCACCATTCAACAGATGTACAGGAATTACACTTGGTGAAGGTTCAGGTGTCGTAGTAGTAGAAAGCTACGAGCATGCTAAGGCAAGAAATGCAAAAATGTATTGTGAAGTATTAGGTGCTGGTGTCAGCAGTGACGCACACCATATCACAGCTCCAAGACCGGATGGAGAAGGTCAGATGGAAGCTATCAACAGAGCAATTAAGAATTCGGGATTGAAGAAATCGGACATCGGATATGTTAATGCACATGGAACAGGAACAGCTAAGAACGATGATGCAGAATTCTTATCATTACATACAATATTTGACGGCGAGAACGATAACCTTTCAGTAAGCTCAACAAAGGCTATGACAGGACACTGCCTCGGTGCAGCAGGAGCAATTGAAGCAGTATTTTCAATCAAGGCACTTACAACTAATACAGTAGTTCCAACACTCGGATTTAAGGACGAGGATATGGATAAGCTTGCCGAAAAGGCCGGAAAGATAGATTTCTGCCCTAATAAGGCACATGAAAAAGAGCTTACAAGCGTAATGAACAACTCATTTGCATTCGGAGGTAATAACGCAAGTATTATCTTTAGCAAAGAGGCTGGCAATGTGACAGTTAAGGAAGAGAAGAAGCCTCTTGTTATCACAGGTATTGGTGTAGTTACACCAAGCGGCAACGGTGTAGATACATATGTTGCAAATGCAGTAAAAAACGAAGCTCTGACAGAAGCTAATTTAAGAAGTTCAGTCGGCAAGGAAGATTATGATGCACTTGGACTTAAGATGTCATTCTATAGAAAGCTTGATAATTTCAGTCAGCTTCAGGCAGTATCAGGTATGGAAGCACTTAAGGACGCTGATTATGCAGTAACAGACGATAATGCAACAGATATTGGAATAATTGTGGGAACGTCAGAGGGTGCACTTGGAACATGCTGTGATTTCCAGAGCATGATTACAGAGAAGGGCAATGCTTCAGGAAGTGCATTCAAATTTCCTAACACTGTATACAATGCAGCAGGCGGATATCTTTCAATCTGCTCAGGAATCAAGGGCTACAATGTAACAGTTACTAACGGTGCACAGTCTGGTCTTGCAAGCATGGCATATGCAATGAGCGTACTCCGTTCAGGTCAGGAAAATGCTATGTTAGCCACAGGTTCTGATGAGAACAGCGACATAATGACAGAGCTTTTCGGTAAGTTAGGTGTTACATCTGAAAGTGTCGTTACCCCATTTGCAGGAAATGATGGATTCGTATTAAGCGATGGCAGTGCTTCAGTTCTTATCGAGGACGAGAAGGCAGCCAGGGAGCGTGGTGCAAGAATCTACTGCCACGTAGCAGGATACGGAATGGCTCATTCAAATGTTAAGTTTGGAACACTTACAGGTTCAGAGGCAGGCCTTACAAATGCAGTTAATAACGCATTAGCAGACGCAGGAATGACAATTGATGATATAGATGCAGTATTTGGTTTCGCAAACGGAATGAAGGCTGTCGATGATGTAGAAATCAAGGGATTGACAGCAGTATTTGGTGACAAACTGGCAGAAAAACCGGTTGTAGAATTAAAGGAAGTTCTTGGTGAGTCAAGAGCAGCAGCAGCAACAACAGCAGCAGCACACGCAGCACTTATGTTTGCTGGAAAGATACCTTCACAGGAAGCATACAGCATTGCAGCAGACGGAAGCGTTTCTAAGACTAATGTTGAAGCTTCTAAGTTAAACAATGTACTTGTGGCTGCATATGGTGCAGGCGGTTCATACACAGCAATCGTACTCAGCAAGTAATGAAGCAGGGCAGATGCCCATGACAAAGAACTGACATTTTCTTAAAGAAAGGACACACAGATATGAAAGTAGCATTAGTTACAGGAGCTTCCCGTGGTATTGGAAAGGCTTGTGCTATACGTCTGGCAAAAGACGGATATGCCGTAGTCATCAATTACAGCCATTCAGAGGAACAGGCACAGAAGGTTCTTGATGAAATCGTGGCAGCAGGAGGAACAGCCATAACATATAAAGCAGATGTTTCAGACCTTAATCAGGTTAAGCAGATGGTTAAAGATGTAAGTAAGGAGCTTGGCGGAATAGATGTACTCGTAAACAACGCAGGAATTGTAAGAGATGAGTACCTTCTCATGCTCAACAAGGATACACTTGATACATGCATGGACTTAAATGTTAAGGGTTACTTCTACTGCGCACAGCAGGCAGTACTTAAAATGTTCAGAAAGAAGAGCGGTGTCATCATCAACATGTCATCAGTCAGCTCGAAATTCGCACTTCCGGGACAGTCTGTATACAGTGCAACAAAGGGTGCTGTTAATTCAATGACACAGACAATGGCTAAGGAGCTTGCAGGTTACGGAATCCGTGTAAATGCAGTAGCACCGGGATTTATAGAGACAGAGATGTTGGATGCAATTCCAGAAGAGAAGAAGAAAGAGTATTTAGACGCAATCCCAATGCATAAGTTAGGAAAGGCAGAAGATGTTGCAAATGTTGTATCATCACTTTGCTCAGACGCATTTTCATATGTAACAGGTCAGGTTATCGTGCTTGATGGAGGATTATCATTATGATGAACATATTTGAGATTAATAAAAGAATCGGACAGCGCCCACCTTTCCAGATGATTGAGAAGGTGTTAGAGCTTGAGCCTAATGTAAGCGCCAGAGGTATTAAAAATGTATCAATTAATGAACCATATTTTATGGGACATTTTCCTGACGCACCTATAATGCCGGGCGTACTTATAATTGAAAGCTGCGCCCAGCTCTGTTCACTTGTAATCGATGATGGAGGAAAGAGCAGGGAAGAGGGCAAGTTATATGTGCTTCTTAAAGTAGACGGATTCAAGTTTGTAAAGCCTGTTATTCCAGGAGATACACTTGATATTACAGTTACAGCTACAAGAATCAACAAGGTTCTCGCAGTATTTGACGCAGTAGTTAAGGTAGATGGCAATGTGTATGCAAAGGGAAGCATGACATTTACAACAGTAGACCGCAAGGATATATATGGAACGGAGGAATAAAGTAATGGGAAAAATAGCAGTATTATTTTCAGGTCAGGGTGCACAGTATGTAGGAATGGGCAAAGACCTATACGATTCAGATTCTGATGCAAAGAAATTATATGATTTGGGGGAGTCGCTCCGCCCGGGAACAGTTAAGGTGTGCTTTGAAGGAGAAGGCGAGGAGCTTACCAAGACAGAGAATACACAGCCGGCACTTTTCCTTACAGACCTTGCATTTGCCAATGCGCTTAAGGATGCCGGAATTAAGGCTGACGCTGTAGCAGGATTTTCACTTGGAGAGATTCCTGCACTTGCATACGCAGGAGTTTTATCAATAGAGGACGCATTTAAACTGGTAGTTATCAGAGGGACCAAGATGGGTGAGCTTTCTACAAAGTATGCAGGCGGAATGGCAGCAGCACTTAAGCTTGCTCCAGAAGTTGTTGAAGAGACATGTAAGGAGTTCAAGGAAATCTGGCCGGTTAATTATAATTGTCCTGGACAGATTTCATGTGCAGGAAGTGCTGACGAGATAGACGCATTCTGCGCTGCAATCAAGGAAAAAGGCGGCAGGGCAGTTAAGCTTGCAGTAAGCGGAGCGTTCCATACACCTTATATGAAGGAAGCAAGCGAGGAACTTGAGAAGGCACTTAAGGTAATGACAATTAATGCTCCACAGACAGAGATATATGCCAACAGAACAGGAAAGCCTTATCCACAGGATACAGCACAGATTATAGAAACAATAGCACTTCAGGCTTCTTCAAGTGTAAGGTTTGAGGACACATTAAAGAATATGTGGGCTGACGGAATAGACACATTTATCGAGGTAGGAGCAGGAAAGACACTTACAGGATTTGTTAAGAAGACACTTCCAGAAGCAAAGATGTACACAGTTACAACAGTTGATGCGTTGAATGAGGCAATTGAGAACATCAAGGCAGGAGAATAATAATGACAGTCAAATGTAACAAATGTAAAGAAGAAATCAATAAAGAGGATTTGGAGAAGAATTACTACATATGCCCGTTATGCGGGAAGCTAAACCGTATGCCGGCAAAGAACAGACTTCAGATGCTTACAGAAAAGTTTGATGTAATGTTTAATGACCAGAAATTTACAGATCCTATTGATTTTCCATCATACAAGGAAAAGTATGAGTCTGCCAGAGAAAAGAGCGGTGAGACAGAGGGCGTTGTATGCGGCAGAGGAACTATCGGTGGGAATGATACATGTATATTCATTATGGAGCCTAACTTCATGATGGGTTCTATGGGAACAGTTGTCGGGGACAGAATTACAGCACTTTTTGAATATGCTACAAAGAACAGACTTCCAGTTATCGGATATACAGTTTCAGGTGGTGCAAGAATGCAGGAGGGCGCACTGTCACTTATGCAGATGGCAAAGGTTTCAGCATCAGCCAAGAGACATAGTGACGCAGGACTCTTATATGTTGTATGTACAACAGACCCTACAATGGGCGGTGCTACAGCAAGCTTTGCAATGCTTGGAGATATAATCATATCTGAACCGGGTGCAATGATTGGATTTGCAGGAAAGCGAGTAGTAGAGCAGGTTACAGGTGAAGTGCTTCCGGATAATTTCCAGAGCGCAGAGTTCCAGTTAAAGAACGGATTTATAGATGATATCGTGCCAAGACAGGAACAGAGGGCATATCTTGCTAACATTCTTGCAATACATGCAGAAACAGTAAGTGCATAACAGTATTGCATTGCAATATAAGGAGAAAGATTAATCATGACAAACGAGAATTTAAGTGTTTATGACAGAATCTGCCGTACAAGAAAGAGCGGCAGAGCAACTGCATCGGATTATATAAATGCTACAATAACTGATTTTGTAGAACTTCACGGTGACAGATGCTTTGCAGACGACCATGCCATTGTTGGAGGTATCGGACGACTTAACGGAAAGCCTGTAACTGTAATCGGAATTGAAAAAGGAAGAGATTTAAACGAAAGACTTTTAAGGAATTTTGGCTGCGTTCTTCCAGAAGGATACAGAAAAGCATTAAGACTTATAAAGCAGGCTGAAAAGTTCCACAGACCTGTTATCTGTTTTGTTGATACACAAGGTGCTAACTGCGGTAAGGGCGCAGAAGAAAGAGGACAGGGACAGGCAATTGCCAACAACCTGTATGAGCTTACAGATGTTAAGACACCTATTATATCAGTAATGATTGGTGAAGGCGGGAGCGGCGGCGCACTTGCACTTGCTGTTGCGGATGAAGTATGGATGCTTGAAAATGCATATTATTCAGTAATTACACCTGAGTCATGTGCAAGTATTCTATTCAAAGATCCTAAGAGAGCGCCAGAGGCAGCAGAACATCTCAAGCTTACAGCCGCTGACCTTAATAAAATGGGTATCGTAGAAAAGGTTGTTGAAGAACCGGAAGATTTTTCAGAAGAGAAAGAAACATCACATTTTATGAAAAAGCTTGCTGACGACCTTTCAAAAGAAATAAAGCAGTTAGAGAAGAAGCCGGTTGATAAGCTTCTTGATGACAGATATGAGAAATACAGAAAAATAGGACGTTACAGCGAATACAGTGAGGCAGTAGGAGAGGTTCCTGGAGCAGCACAGTTACTTGGTGTATCACAGGCTCCTGCAAGAAAGAGAAGAGGATTATTTGGACGTGGCTAAGATATTAGTTTTAAATGGAAGTCCACATAAGAGTGCCAGCACTACAATGGCGGTAACCAACGCATTTGTAAAGGGAATGTGCGAAGGTGGTGAATACGAGTCGGAGATAATTAATATCTCCGACTTAAATGTTACTCCATGCATGGGCTGTCTTTCATGCTGGGCAAGGACTGAGGGCGAGTGTGTTATCAAAAATGATGACATGCCGGCAGTTAAGAAAAGAATAGAAGAAGCAGACATTATAATTGAAAGTTATCCGTTGTATTTTTTTGGCATGCCGGGACAGATGAAGCTTTTCACAGACAGACTTTTAAGCATGATGTGTACTTACAGGGGACAGAAGCCACCTGAAAATGGCGAGTCATTTCACGGCATAAGAAATCCAAAGACGGGACAGAAATTGGTTCTTATATCGGGATGTGCTTATTCGGAGTCAGAGTCAGTCTATGATTCGCTTCTTAAGGAATATGAGTGCATATGTGGTAAAAATGGATTTACAGCAATTCTATGTCCACAGTTAAAGACATTAATTGAACTGGGTGCAAGTTCAAGACTCGACAGATATTTGTCAAAGTATGAGGCGGCTGGAAAAGAGTTTGCTGCGACAAAGCATTTGTCAGAGGAGACAAAGCAGAAGCTGTCAAAAGCTCCATTTTCAGAGGCAGTGTATAAGAATCTGCTTGATAATTTCTGGAGGGAGCAGAAGGAGGGCTAAATCCTCTCCTCGTCAATGGACTCGGATTTTACTTCGTAAAACAAGGAGGATGAGATTTGATAAAGATAGTTGTAGATTTGCTTGGTGCTGACAAGCCGCAGACAGAGCTTGTTTTGGGTGCAATCAGGGCAATCAGTGAGAATAAAGATTTGTATGTATATCTGATGGGAAGGAAGGCCGAGCTGGAGGATTTCCTTGCCAATGTAACTTATGATGAATCGCAGCTTGAGATAGTGGACTGCACACAGGAGATAACTAATTATGATGACCCGGTTGACGCTTACCACGATAAGACTGATTCGTCCTTAATCAAGGGACTTAAAATGTGCCGCATGAATGAGGATATCGGTGGATTCGTGACATGTGGTGCAACAGGAGTTGTGCTTATAAGTTCTATCCTTATACTTGGCAAGTTAAATGCGACAAGACCGGCACTTTCAGTAGTTCTTAATGGCCGTAATGACAAGCCATTCTGTATAGTTGACTGCGGTGCTAATATTGACTGCAAGGCAGACCGTTTTGTCGATTTTGCAAGACTCGGTGTAGCTTACATGAAGACACTCGGAATTGAGAATCCGACAGTTGCAACACTTTCTAATGGCATTGAAGCTGGAAAGGGAAGTGATGTTATTAAGGAAGCTCATGAGCTTTTAGAAAAATGTGGTTTTAATTTCACAGGTAATATTGAAGGCAAAGAAGTGTTAGACGGCAACGCAGATGTTGTTGTATGTGATGGATTTGCAGGAAATGTGCTTCTTAAATCAATCGAGGGAACAGCAAAGGTTGTGTTTGATGATATAAGAAGGGCAGCAGCAGGTGCATCTGATACCCAAAAGGCACAGCTAGAGGCATTTATTGGCAGACTTGAGCCAAAGTTTGATTACAACAATGAAGGCGGAGCAATTCTTCTAGGCGTTAAGAAGCCGGTTGTTAAGGGACATGGAGCAGCAACGGACAAAACAGTGTATAATACAGTTAAGATTGCTTATGGACTTGCAAAGAATAATCTTGTGGAGAAGATAAGCGAGGAATTTGAGAAAAAGTAACATCCATTGAGGTGATTGTATAATGCAAAGAGAGAAAAACAACAATTTTATTCTTGATTTCACAGGTGTATATGATGATGAATTTGCTAAGGAAAAAACATCACTTACATGGATAGACTGCACTGATATTACAGGATGTGATATGTATGTATCAGACGAAGCTGAAAAACAGATAGGTGAAAGAGTTGATTCTGTTGGAATTCATGGAATACATTTTCTTGATTCGGGTAACTACCATTATGTTACTAAGATAATGACTGACAGAATTAAGGAACCGTTTTCTTTAGTTGTATTTGATCACCATACCGATATGCAAAAACCTATGATTGAAGGATTAACAAGCTGCGGAGACTGGGCAGGAAAGGTGATTAAAGACAATCCGTATATTTGCCAGCTTATTCTAGTGGGACCAGAGAAGAAAGATATTAATGCGATTGGGTTAAGAAGTAATAAACTTATAACATATTCAGCACAGGAGATAAGAGCCGAAGCAATGGAATCTAAAACAAACCAGATTGATTTATCAGTTCCTGTATACATATCTATTGATAAGGATGTTCTTGATGAAAGCATAAGTGAAACCAATTGGAGTCAGGGACATATGAAGCTTGGGACATTAGAGCATATGCTTGGGATAATTATAAGAAACCAGAAGGTTTTAGGTATTGATATATGTGGAGAATGTGATACAAATATGCCGCTTCCTGAATATATGGAAGATGAGGAAAAGAACGGAGAACTTAATAAAGAATTATATAATTTTCTTTTGAAACGACTGAAAAAATATAGTTTATAAATATTTTATAATTCCGCAATCCCATGTAAATACTGGGGTTGCGGGATTTTATAATTGGAAAATAAAAAAAATTAGCACTCACCACTTGACAGTGCTAATAAAAAGGTATATAACATAGCCAAGAACAAAGGAAGGGAACCAAAAGAGGTACGAAAGTAAAGGAAAGTACCTCAAGAGGTTACTGAAACATCCCGGTTCCAAAGAAACAAGGTAACAAGATAATGGTATATGTTAAAGGAGGAATGACTTATGTTGATGCCTAGTATTTTTGGAGAGAATTTATTTAATGATGATTGGATGGACTTCGGATTTCCTGAAGTTGACAAGGCTTTATATGGTAAGCATGCAAATAATGTAATGAAGACTGATGTTAAGGAAACTGATACAGGTTATGAAGTTGATATTGATCTTCCAGGATTTAAGAAGGATGAAATTAATGCACAGCTTGATAACGGTTACCTTACAATAAGTGCTGCTAAGGGACTTGATAAGGATGAAAAGGATAAGAAAGGTAAATACATCCGTAAGGAAAGATATGCTGGTGCTATGAGCCGTAGCTTCTATGTAGGTGAAGGTGTCACACAGGAAGATATCAAGGCTAAGTATGAAGATGGTATCTTAAGACTTTCAGTTCCTAAGAAAGAAGCTAAAGCAGTTGAGAATAAGAAGTACATTGCTATTGAAGGCTAATGACTAATCATTTATTATTGAATTAGAAAGGGAGCGATTGTTATGGATAAGAATCCAAAGCATCCATTAAAGAAAAAGAAAGTACATCAGAAGATGAATGTTGCAGACCACAGTGTCGAGGAACAGGCAGCTTTTGGTAAGCATAAGAAACACACATATGAATAAATGATTTTAATCCCGTGACGGTTGTATGACTGTCGCGGGATTTTTATTTAATCAGCAATTGCTAAATATGAAATTTTAAGAATATATGCCATTGGAAGCCGCGTGTGTGGTATTATAGAAACTGTTTAAAAATATGTGGAAAGAAGGCAGGGTTTATATGTCATTAGAAAAAGCACTTGGATATCTGGAGAAAGCAGGATACAGAGAGCATGTAATACAGCTTGGTGAATCAACAGCCACGGTTGCAATGGCAGCGGAGGCACTTGGAGTCGAGCCAGGAAGGATAGCCAAGACAATGTCTTTTCTTCAGGGCGACAAGGCAGTATTGATAATCACAGAAGGAACTGCGAAGATAGATAACAGAAAATATAAAGACACATTTCATGTAAAAGCAAAGATGATACCATTTGAAGAGGTTGAGAATATAATCGGACACGCTCCCGGTGGAGTCTGTCCATTTGGCATTAATGAGGGCATTGATGTATATCTTGATGAAAGCCTTAAACAGTTCGATATTGTGTATCCGGCAGCAGGTGACGACCATTCTGCGGTGAAACTTACAATTGCTGAGTTAGAAGACGCTTCACAGGCTAAGGGCTGGGTTGATGTGTGCAAGGAGGCGGAAAATGTTTAACAGAGAAGATAACACATATAACGAAATCAGGGAAAAGTCATTATTCCAGTGGCTTGATGAGATGGAAAAGCATGAAGACATAGCGGTTCGTGGAGGTGTTAAACTGACACGGGAATATATACAGCATTTAAAAGATGAAAATAAGAGGCTTGAAGAGCAGAATAAGCTGAAAAATGAATATCTTAAGAAGGTTGTGGGAAGATAAAGCATTTACAAGGTAGAATCATGAACATACAGGTAATAAAATCCAGAAGAAGAACAATAGGAATAGAGGTTCACGCAGATGGGAAAGTGATAGTAAGAACTCCATTGCGAATGTCATCAGCAGCGATTAACCGATTTATAGAAGAACATGATGAATGGATCAGGAAGAAACTGGATTTTGTCAGACAGAAATCAGATAACAGACACGGTACAGGTGCGCCGGGTATTGAATGTCTGTCGAATCAGGAACTTGATAATATAAAGGATACATTTGAAAAGAGAGTACAGTATTACTGTGATATAATGAATGTGAGCGTTGGAAGAATAACTATCCGTAACCAGAAAACAAGGTGGGGAAGCTGTAGTTCTAAAGGCAATGTGAATTTCAACTACCAGTTGTATTATATGCCGCAGGAGCTGATGGATTATGTAATCGTGCATGAGCTTTCGCACAGAAGGCATATGAATCATTCGGCAGAATTCTGGGCGGAGGTTGAAAAATACTGTCCGGAGTATAGAACATACAGAAAGCAGTTAAAGGGATATGAACTTACTTAGAGGAGGCATTTTAAGGATTATTAGATATGGATATTAACAGATACATGGAATTGCTTGACAGGGCAGAGAAACTAAAGAATAATACACGCCATTCATGGACATCTTCCGGTAGGCATGAAAGCATTGCTGAACATAGCTGGAGGCTGGCATTTATGGCATATTTCATGAAAGATGAATTTCCTGATGTGGATATTAATAAAGTTATATTAATGTGTATGATGCATGATTTTGGGGAAGCATTTACAGGAGATATTCCAGCATTTGACAAGACTTCTGATGACGAGAATACAGAAGAAAATGTAATCAAAGAGTGGATTGATTCTCTGCCAGAGCCATACAGGACAGAGCTTGCAGAACTTTTTGCCGAGATGAAGGAGAGAAAGACAACAGAGGCAAAGTTATATAAGGCATTAGATAAGATGGAAGCTGTGATTCAGCATAACGAAGCAGATATAAGCACATGGCTTCCATTGGAATACGATCTGCAGCTTACATATGGTGAGAAAGAGACAGCTTTTTCAGATGCGACAAGGAATCTTAAGAAGAGAGCTAATGAGGATAGTCTGGCGAAGATGAAGAAGAATAAATAGGTAAGATGATTAGGCGTAAGAGAAATCTTGCGTCTTTTTTGTTAATTGAGTAAATTGCCACTCAATTTTATCATATTTATTTAAATGATAAAATTAAATTGACCACAATGAATATGTTATGTATAATGATTACATAAATAGTGACAGGAGGGATTGATGAGAAGTTTTGATTATAAAGAAGAATGGAAAAAACTGCTTACTCCAGAGATAGTAATGTATTTAACACAGATTCATGAATTTAAGGGTGAGCAGACTTTATTTATAGAGGCAAAAGCTGATACATTATCGCAATTGGTTGATATAGCTAAGATTCAGAGTATAGAGGCTTCTAATAAAATAGAGGGGATATATACATCAGATGAACGGTTGAAGGCACTGGTGAAGGACAGTACAAGACCCAGAACGCGCAATGAGCGAGAAATAGCGGGGTATAGGGATGTATTGAATACTATTCACGAGAATCATGATTATATTCCTCCGAAACCTTCAATTATTTTACAATTGCACAGAGATTTATATAAATTTGAAGGAATGGATATCGGGGGCAGGTATAAAACATCTGATAACATTATTGAAGAACAGGATGCAGAGGGAAATAAATCTGTCAGATTCAGACCGATGCCGGCATGGGAAACACCGGAGGCAATTGAAAAAATATGTCAGTCGTATGATGAAGCATTAAATTCGGAGAATATAGATGCACTTATTATTATACCAATGTTTGTTCTGGATTTTCTGTGTGTGCATCCATTTAATGACGGGAATGGAAGAATTAGCAGATTACTGACTTTATTATTGCTGTACAGGTCAGGATATATTGTGGGTAAGTATATAAGTATAGAGAAATTAATTGAGCAGACTAAAGAAATATATTATGAAAGTCTTCAATTAAGCTCTGCTGGCTGGCATGAGAACAAGAATGATTATGAGCCATTTGTTAAATATATGCTGGGAGTTATTGTTGCAGCATATAGGGATTTTTCATCGCGAGTAAGTCTGCTGACTACACAGGGAATGTCAAAGCCAGACAGAGTTAAAGAAATTATCAGGGCAACTCTAGGACCTATAACCAAGACAGAGATATTAGCCAAATGTCCAGATATAAGTCAGGTGACAGTTCAAAGGGCGCTTGCGGATTTAGTTGATAAAGGTGATATTGTCAAACTTGGTGGTGGAAGATATACCAAATATATATGGAATAATTAAATAACAGGAGATATGACGAATGATTACAGGTGAATTAAAGAATAAAATTGATGGATTATGGGATATATTTGCAGCAGGAGGACTGGTTAATCCACTTGAAGTAATTGAACAGATTACTTATCTGATGTTCATACATGATTTAGATGATTCAGATAATACAAGAGCTAAAGAAAGTGCGATGCTGGGACTTCCATATCAGAGCATATTTGCAGAGGAAGTGAAGATAGGTGACAGAGTAATTGAAGGTACACAGTTGAAATGGTCAGTATTTCATGATTATCCAGCAGATAAGATGTATACGATAATGCAGGAATGGGTTTTCCCATTTATTAAGACATTACACAGTGATAAGAACAGTGCTTATTCTAAATATATGGACGACGCTATATTTAAACTGCCAACACCACTTGTGTTGTCGAAAGTAGTTGATTCTTTAGACGACATTTATAAAATGATGAATGAAGTTCAGACAGCAGATGTCAGAGGTGATGTGTATGAGTATCTTTTGTCTAAAATCGCACAGTCAGGACGAAACGGTCAGTTCAGAACTCCAAGACATATTATCAGGATGATGGTTGAGTTGATGAATCCATCAAGTGATGAGGTTATATGTGACCCGGCATGCGGAACATCAGGATTCTTAGTTGCTTCTGGAGAATATCTGAAAGAGAAGAAAAAAGATGAAATATTCTTTGACCGTCAGAAGAAAGACCATTATATGAATCATATGTTTTACGGATACGATATGGACAGGACAATGCTTAGAATTGGTGCAATGAACATGATGACACATGGAATTGACAATCCATTTATCGAATACAGAGATAGTTTATCAGATCAGAATACAGATAAAGATAAATATACTCTTGTGTTAGCAAATCCTCCTTTTAAGGGAAGTCTTGATGCAGAATCTGTATCAGGCGACTTGTTAAAAGTATGTAAGACAAAGAAGACAGAGCTTTTATTCCTGGCATTATTTCTTCGTATTCTTAAAGTTGGCGGACGCTGTGCTTGTATTGTACCTGATGGAGTATTATTTGGCTCATCAACAGCACATAAAGCTATAAGAAAAGAGATTGTAGAGAATCAGAGATTAGAAGCAGTAATCTCTATGCCCTCCGGAGTTTTCAAGCCATACGCAGGAGTATCTACAGCCATTCTTATATTTACCAAAACAGAACATGGCGGAACTGATGATGTCTGGTTCTACGACATGACAGCAGACGGATTCAGTCTTGATGATAAGCGTTCCCCTATAGCTGATAATGATATCCCAGATATTATTGAAAGATTCAGACATCTTGATAAGGAAGCAGACAGAAAGAGAACAGATAAGTCATTTATGGTTCCTAAGAAGGATATAGTCGCCAACGACTACGACCTTAGTATTAATAAATATAAAGAAGTTGAGTATGTAGCAGTTGAATACCCGCCAACAGAGGAAATTATGGCTAATATCCGTGAACTTGAGATGCAGATTGGCACGGAGATGGATGAGTTGGAGAAGCTGTTGGGGTTATAAAATAAAGAAAGGTAATACAAATTCGGATTTGTAGGGATGAGGTAGATGAAAGTAAAACTTGAAGATGTTTGTGAGAAAGATTCATCAAATTTAAAATTGTCAGATGTTGATGGAATGGATGGAGATTATCCTATTTATGGAGCAGCAGGATACATAGGAAATGTAGGGTTTTATCATCAAGAGAGACCATATGTAGCTGTTGTTAAAGATGGTGCTGGTATTGGAAGAACAACTATACATCCGGCAAAATCGTCAGTTATTGGAACAATGCAATATTTATTACCAAAGGGAAATATTTTGCCAGAATATCTATATTATGTCGTTAGTTATATGCATTTGGAAAAATATTATACGGGTACAACTATTCCGCATATTTATTTTAAGGATTATAAAAATGAGAAATTTAATCTTGATTTGATACAAAATCAGAAACGAATTGTGGATATACTTGGAAAATGTGAGATGATAATTCGATTGAGAACAAGAGAACTAGAGTTATTAGACAACCTCATCAAAGCCCGATTTGTCGAGATGTTTGGGGATATAATTTTAAATGATAAAGGTTGGAAAACAGATACTTGGAGTAATGCACTCAAAATTGTTAATGGAAAAAATCAGAAAGCTGTTGAATCAGATGATGGAGAATATTTAATCTGTGGAAGTGGAGGTGCTATGGGAAGGGCTACGGAATATTTAACAAACGAGAATTCGGTTATTATTGGTAGAAAGGGGAGCATAAATAAACCGTTGTTGATGCGTGAAAAGTATTGGAATGTTGATACTGCATTTGGAATTGAACCTAATAGAAAGTATATTAATGTTGATTATTTGTATATGTTTTGTGTTTTTTTCAATTTCGAGCAACTTAATAAAGCAGTTACAATTCCAAGTTTAACAAAAGCTGATTTGTTAAATATTGAAATGCCAATACCAAACATTTTGTTACAAGAACAGTTCGCAGACTTCGTCCACCAAGTCGACAAATCAAAAGTTGCCGTACAAAAAGCATTAGATGAAACAAAATTATTATTTGATTCATTAATGCAGAAATATTTTGGATAAAAGAAAGGAAGAAGAGTATTGGAAGAAGATAACAAAATACAATTATTTGAAAATCAGCCTATTAGGACTGCATGGAATGAAGAATTAGAAGAGTGGTACTTTTCCATAATTGATGTAATTGCGGTATTAACTGAAAGTAAGGATGCGAATGCATATTGGAGAAAATTAAAACAAAGGTTGATTAAAGAAGGAAATGAAACCGTGACAAATTGTCACGCTTTGAAAATGAAAGCAGCTGATGGAAAGAGAAGGCTGACAGATGTTGCAAGCACAGAACAATTATTGCGAATAATTCAATCTATTCCGTCAAAGAAAGCAGAACCTTTCAAATTGTGGTTAGCACAGGTTGGAAGAGACAGGATTGAAGAAATAATTGATCCAGAATTAACAATTGATAGAGCTTTGGAAACATATGCAAAGAAGGGCTATCCAGCGGATTGGATTAATCAGAGATTACAGACAATTCGTGCCAGAAAAGAACTGACAGATGAGTGGCACTCTCATGGAGTTCAGAAGGGAAAGGAATATGCAATTCTTACAGATGAAGTGACCAAAGCGTGGTCAGGAATGAGTACTCGCCAATATAAGAATTATAAAGGATTAAAGAAAGAGAACCTTCGCGACAATATGAGTACACTGGAACTTGCACTTAATATGTTAGCGGAAGCAACGACAACGGAACTTACAAAGGTACAGAATCCATACGGATTGGAAGCAAATAGGAATGTTGCCAAAACTGGTGGGCAAATAGCCGGTGAAGCAAGAATGAGAATAGAAAAAGAGACGGGCAATCCAGTGATTACTAATCAGAATGCAGCAAGTTTGAATTCTGTTGTTACTGGAATGATTGAAGAAGTAACTAAGGCTGAAGAAAAGTAGAAAAAACATATAATTGCGGGGGAGATGTTGGTAAGTATTAAGGAGATGCCAACATGGAAGAGAAAATTGTATTAGTATTAAATGAAATGTCTGAATATTTAACGATACCTCAGATGAAGAAATTGCAGGAAGTAATTATTAAAAATTTTGCAGAAAATGAAGTTGAGAAAACAAACATTTCTAATGATGAATTTTTAAAAATGTTTCTTGCAGCAAAGCAGATAGAGGGATGTTCAGAGCGAACAATAAGTTATTATCAGACTACGGTGGAACATTTGTTATCGCAGACAAATACTAATGTAAGAAAGATAACAACAGAGGAAATGAGGGATTATCTGGCTAATTATCAGAAACGCAATAACTGTTCTAATGTTACCGTGGATAATGTAAGAAGAAATATATCGAGTTTCTTTTCATGGCTTGAGGAAGAAGATTATATTTTGAAAAGTCCAATGAAAAGGATTCATAAAATCAAAACGAAAACAGTTGTTAAGAATACGATATCTGATGAGGGAATAGAGAAATTGAGAGATAACTGTAAAGAAAAAAGAGATCTGGCTATTATAGATTTATTGTATTCTACGGGCATAAGAGTAGGCGAACTTGTTAATTTGAATATAGATGATATTGATTTAGAAGGTCGCGAATGTGTTGTGTATGGTAAGGGCGATAAAGAAAGGCGGGTGTATTTTGACGCAAAGGCAAAGGTACATTTGAAAGAATACATAGCAGAACGACATGATAACAATAAAGCCTTATTTGTTACATTGGATGCACCGCATGATAGATTGAAGATAAGCGGAGTAGAATTGCGACTTCGAAGGCTTGGACGAAAATTGGAGTTGGAAAGAATACATCCCCACAAATTCAGGCGGTCAATGGCAACAAGAGCCATTGACAAAGGAATGCCAATCGAGCAGGTACAGAAAATATTGGGACATTCACAGATTGATACAACAATGCAATATGCAATGGTAAATCAGACAAATGTAAAAACATCTCATCAGAAATACATGTCTTGATGTTAAGTCAATTCGGATTTGTAGGGATAAAGTGGATGAAGAAAATTAAATGGATTCAATTGTCTGAGATAGCTGAATTAATTACAAAGGGTACAACACCAACAACTATGGGATTTGATTTTCAAGAGAATGGTGTTAATTTTTTGAAAATAGAATGTTTTGATGAAAATGGAGGCTTTGTCGAGAGTAAAGTTACACATATTTCTGAAGAGTGTAATAAAAAACTAAGAAGGTCGCAATTAAAAGAAGGAGATATCCTTTTTTCTATTGCTGGCGCTATTGGTCGGGTTGCTATAGTTACAAAAGAAATGTTACCAGCTAATACAAATCAAGCGTTGGCCATTATAAGAATTGTGGATGAACAAATATATTTACCATATGTAAAACTTATTCTTACATCACCAATAGTTACTAATCAGCTTGAAAAGAAAAAACAGGGAGTGGCTCAGTTGAACTTATCTCTTAAAGATATTAATGAAATTTTGATGCCTTTGCCAAGTAAGAAACAGCAAATAGAATTGGCAGATTTATTTAAGAAAGTTGCTGATGTTATTTATAAAAGAAACGCAGAATTATTATCTTTGGACAACCTCATCAAAGCCCGATTTGTCGAGATGTTTGGTTGCATACACGATGGCAGATTTGATATGAAAACTTTGCTAGAAATAGTGAATGATGATAAGAATTCAATAAAGAGAGGACCTTTTGGTGGTGCACTTAAAAAGGAAGATTTTGTCGAGGATGGTTATTTAGTGTATGAACAGAGACACGCAATTCATAATGATTTTGAATATGCAAAATATTATATCAATCAAGAAAAATATGAGGATATGATTGGGTTTAAGGTTATTCCGGGCGATTTGATTATTAGTTGTTCAGGCGTAACATTGGGGCGTATAGCAGAGGTGCCTGAAGGAGCTAAAGAAGGCATTATAAATCAAGCATTGTTAAAGTTATCACTTAATCCTCATATTATGATGAATACTTTTTTTATCCAGCAATTTAGAGGAGAAGAAATTCAAAATATACTTTTTGGCTTTAGCAGAGGAAGTGGAATTCCCAATATGCCATCTATGAGCGAAGTAAAAGCTGTGAAGTTTATATGTCCGCCATTGGAGTTACAAAAGGAGTATTGTGATTTCGTCCACCAAGTCGACAAATCAAAATTCATGAAATCCTTTTGAAGCCATTTCACACGGAATTTTGGGAAAACAATAACATCGTGATACCTATAAGTAGTAGCATTTTTAAAATATTTATAGGACGGAAGCAGCACTTGACTATGATGATAGTCGATGATAAACCTATAAAATGAAAATATTAAGGTGATTTATAGGAATTTTTATTAGAAAATATGATGATACATGAGAAAAAAGTCAGAATAAGCCTATAAGGAAAAAGATATTTCTTAATTTATAGGAAACCAACAAAATTTTAAGCAAAAAATTCATTCAAACAGGATTTCAACCAAACAGCTATAATTCCAGAAAGCAGATTTTTGCGTTTCATTGAGTTTATATTATGATATAATGCAATAAATAGAACGTGTCAGGGGGATAAGGAATGGTTACTAATTTTGATTATCTAAAAAAAGAACCTAAGTTTTCAGGCTTTGCAAATGTGGCTATTTCTGCCGAGAGAATAATTATTATGGATCCGGAGGCTAGTATTATTAACAGCCGTAGGGCAATGGAGTTTGCAATAAAGTGGATGTATTCAGTTGACTCTGCCTTGGAGATGCCTTATCAGGATAATCTGTATAGTCTGATGAATACGGATGAATACAGACAGATAGTGGGTTCGGATATATTAAGAAGAATGGAGTATATCCGCAGATGCGGGAATAATGTAGCACATGGTACCAAGAAGTTAGGAAGAGATGAAGCTATGCTTTGTCTTGAAAATCTGTTTATATTTATAGATTTTATAGCATGTTGTTATTCTGCTGGATATGAGGAACACACATTTGATAAGAATCTGATTAATGCAAGAATAGAAAAAGTTAAGAATTCAAAAGCAGCAGCTGATACTATTAATGAAGAACTTGCTAAGATACAGGAAAAGACTGCACAGCAGGAAGTTGACCTTAAGAAGTTAATAGAAGAAAATGCTTCACTTAAAGAAGAATTGTCTGCACGCAGGCGTGAGCAGCAACAGACATATGTGCCTAAGCCACTGGATTTATCTGAATATAAGACAAGAAAATTGTATATTGATGCTATGCTTGTTGATGCTGGATGGACAGAGGGCAAAGACTGGCTTAATGAAGTTGAACTTGATGGAATGCCTAATAAGTCAGAGACTGGATATGCAGATTATGTTCTCTATGATGACATGCACCGTCCACTGGCTGTTATTGAGGCTAAGAGAACCTGTGTAGATGTTTCGAAAGGACGCCAGCAGGCTAAATTATATGCAGATATATTGGAGAGAAAATATAAAAGAAGGCCAGTGATTTTCCTCACAAATGGTTTTGAAACACATATTATTGATGGACAGTATCCAGAAAGAAAATGTTCAGTTATTTATTCAAAAAGAGACTTGGAGAAGTGGTTCAATCTGTTGACCATGAGGACAAGTCTTAAACACATAACTATAGATAAGAATATTGCTGGGCGATATTATCAGGAATCAGCAATTAAAGCAGTATGTAATAGTTTTGATGAAAAGAACCGCCGGAAGGCTCTGCTTGTTATGGCAACAGGTTCAGGAAAAACAAGAACAGTAATTGCATTGTGTGATGTTTTATTAAAAGCAGGATGGGTTAAGAATATTCTTTTTCTTGCAGATAGAAATTCATTAGTAACACAGGCAAAGAGAAGCTTTGTAAATATGCTTCCTAATCTGTCATGCACTAATCTTGTAGAGGAGAAAGATAATTATTCCGCACATTGTGTATTTTCTACATATCAGACAATGATTAATTGTATAGACACAATTAATGATGATAATGGCAAGCTGTTTACATGCGGGCATTTTGATCTTGTTATATGTGATGAAGCACACAGGTCAATTTATAATAAATATAAAGACATTTTTACATATTTTGATGCTCCGCTTGTAGGTCTTACGGCCACGCCTAAAGATGAAATTGATAAAAATACTTATGAAGTATTTGAGTTGGAAAAAGGAGTACCTACATATGGATATGATTTGGCACAGGCAGTTAAAGATGGTTATCTTGTAGATTATGTTTCGGTTGAATCTAAGTTAAAATTCATTGAGCAGGGAATTGTATATGATGAATTGTCAGAGGAAGACAGAGAAGAATATGAGGAAACATTTGAAGATGAGAATGGAAGGCTGCCGGAGGCAATTGGTTCATCAGCTTTGAATACATGGATATTTAACGAAGATACAATTAAAAAGGTGTTAAATGTCTTAATGACTGAGGGCATTAAGATTGACTATGGACAGAAGCTTGGAAAGACAATTATATTTGCAAAGAATCATGATCATGCAGAGAAGATATTAGAGATATTTAATAAAGAATATCCATATTTACCAGATTATGCAACAGCTTCAATCGGAACAGTAAAATGGACATCTTCTAACGAAGCAGTTGTAACAGTTGATGCAGCAGGTAAATTAACAGCTAAGGCTGCAGGAAAAGCAATTATTACGGCAATAACATCTGACGGAAATGTAATGTACTGCATCGTAACAGTAGAAAATATCAAAGTCAGCAAGATTACGATCACAACAACAACATCTAACAAGATCGCAACTGGTAAGAAAGTAACATTAAAGGCGACCGTAACACCATCCAACGCATACAATAAAGGTGTTACATGGAAATCAAGCAATACCAAAGTTGCAACAGTTAGCAGCAGCGGTGTCGTTACAACGAAGAAGAAAATGGGTGGAAAAACAGTAACGATCACAGCGACAGCCAAAGACGGAAGTGGTAAGAAAGCATCATATAAGATCTATGTCAAGAAAGGTATTGTAAAGAAAGTCTATATTTCTGGAGTTAAATCAGTAAAAGCTGGTAAGAAGTTATATCTGAAAGGAAAAACAAGTGCATCTTCAGGGGCAAATAGAACTTTAAAATGGTCAAGCAGCAATACAAAATATGCGAAAGTTTCTTCCAAAGGAACTGTAACAACATACAAAG
>ERZ834798.845-NODE-845-length-32145-cov-13.440729_pt1 | contig 32145 bp, 31 predicted proteins | sample MGYA00519689_ERZ834798 | MGnify/ENA primary metagenome ERZ834798 (study PRJEB31850, sample SAMEA3708761) | human gut metagenome | biome: human gut; feature: human-associated habitat; material: faeces | place: China | collected 2014 ...
GACTTGCTAAATTATATGCTTAAATATAAAATCCCTCAGATTGTTACGTTGACCCGGCTTCGACTCCCTGTAATATGGATAAAGAGAGAGTAGCTCCACTTGGATGTATTTCGTTGATACACGAATACAAGCCAAGAAGAGCATACTTCCCATTATCCCGATATTACATAATGAATTGTCGAAGTTCACGTCAACGGGATAAAGCGAAATGCGCTTTCTTAATTATATTGCTACTATTTGTAACAATGCAAAACTACTATTTTTTTTCATTATCACAAAAACATTGGACGAATTCTATAAAGAATTCAATGGTATAAAAATAAGAAAGGTGAAGATTAACCTTCACCCTTATTTTGTTCCATTTTCTTTTTTGCTCTGTGTTCTCGTTCTTTTTGATTATATTCATCTCTGTTATTTGCCCTATATAATCTTTTTCTTTCCACACTTTTTTTTATTATTTTATCCCTGTTCTTTTTATAGTATTCTTTGTGTCTTTCTTTGTCGTTTTCATCATTTTTTCGCTTATATCTTTCTAAGATGGTGATATTAATGATGTGTTCATCAATAAATTGATATGCCTGCGCAATATCAAAATTACTATTATATATTTTTCTATTTCGTGTGGTAATATAATAAATCATTGGAGTATCTAATAATTTTTGGTATATTTCAATTCTCAAAACTCCACTTGCAACCTTATAAACTAATAGTTTATCAATGACTTCGTGTATTATATCATATCTCGTTGTATCGTCTTCAATATCAGCTATTGCATCAATATCAACGCTAACAGAACTATTAATATTTTGTAGAAGCCGTTCTATTTCAAAGTTCTTATTTATTAATTCATTCTTCTGTAAATGAAGTTTTTCTTTTTCCTTATCTAATTCTTTTGCATCATTTTCATATTTATCTAATGTTATTCTTTTACGTTTAACTAATTCATATATAATGCCATAAGCATCTTCATTATCCTTCAAGTCTTGTTCTATCTTGTTTATCTTTTGAATGTTTATTTCAATTTGATTTTGATATTCTAATTTATCATCTTCGGATTGATGTAACATTTTCCAACTTTTTAAATTAATAGCTACGTACCATAATAGGCTATCAATCAAGTTGATGGATATTGATGGATTGGTACATTTATTTATTTCATTTCCACAATGGTAAATAGCAGAAGCTTTTCGTGAAACATAGTTACAACCACATTCACTACATTTAATAAGTCCTTTTGCATAATATATATTTTTTGTAGCGGTTTTGGGTTTTGAAATAGCTGCTTCTGCTTTTAGAATCGCTGCATCTACCATTTCTTTAGTTACTATTGCAGGATAAATATTACCACTTGATTTAGCTCTTTTCAGTCGATTTGTAACGGGTAAACCAGCATAAGCATAATTATGCAATACAATTGAAACAAATGTTTTTGCACTTTTTCGGTTATTATAATTAATAATACCTCTTGCTTGCAGTTCGTCTGCTAAACCATACACTGAAAATTTACCATTCAGATATTCATTAAATATGAATTTTATAATTTCTGCTTCTTCCTCATTTACAATGAACTTCTTTGAATCTTTATCAACTGTGTAACCAAATGGAATAAAACCACCAACAAATTTTCCTTCTGCTCTTTTATTTTCTTTGCTACGTTTAAATCGAGCTAATTTATTTGTCATTTCACTTGCTGCAAGTGTGGCAAAAATGGAGAATGCCATCTTTGCATTTATATCAATATCACCATTTGGAAGCAGCAATTTAATATAAGGTGATTTTATAATAAGTTGGATTTTTCTATCTGTTAAAAATTCAAGTTCATTATATAACACTTTCTCACGCCTACTTATGCGTGAGATTTCCCAAGCATATACGCAATTTATACTTGAATCATTCTTTATTAGATTCTCCATTTCTTGCAACCCCTGACGTTTAATTTCTATTTCATTTTTTTCATCTTCGGTTTTAGCATAAAATCTCTTCAATCCACTTTCCTGTGTGCATATTGGAATTATATCCGATTCTGTATAACCATCGGCTATTGCTAAATCAAAAAGTTCTTTTTCCTGTTCCTTAATACTCTCTTTTTGTTTCTTGCTTTCGGTGGAAACACGCACTAACAATATACATTTTGCCATAACTGTTTGATTTTTAATTCAATGGCACAAATATAAGCAATAGGTTTTAATGTACCAAAAATATATATATGTGTTTATATCTGCAAGAACGGTGATATAAAGATGCTCCGTCCTTTGGAACATTCCGAGGAGCGTGCCGCGGCTATAACGCTCACAGCATAGGTATTTGCTGCGAGAGCGGGCTGGATGAACGGGGACACCCTGCCGATACCCGTACCGATTTTCAGAAACACTCTTTGCGTATGCTTGTTATGCTATTACTGCGTGATTATCCCGACAGCCGTCTCTGCGGGCATCGCGACCTTAGTCCCGACTTCAATCGTAACGGCGAGATAGAACTCGAAGAATGGATAAAAGTGTGTCCTTGTTTTGATGCTGTATCATTCTGCAAGATCCGTTGCCCCCTAATCCGGTTTCATTGTAATGCGATTGTTATATGTGAAAGGTTATGTTATGCTTTTTTTACTAAATAATGTTATTGGGATAAACAATATTCATGTGTTCTTGTTATATTTGTAATCATTTCAATTTACTTAATAAATACAATTATGATAACAGAAAAATTACAGAATGCAATTAACGAGCAGATTACGGCTGAGATGTGGTCATCCAACCTTTATTTGGCAATGTCTTTCTATATGGAGAAAGAGGGGTATTGTGGTATGGCTTCCTGGTTGAAGAAGCAGTCGTTTGAAGAACATGCACATGCTTGTGAGCTGGCATCGTATATTATCAAGCGTGGTGGCAAAGCCAAACTGGATAAGGTTGACGTTGTTCCCAACGACTTCGGTACTCCGTTGGAAGTATTCGAACAGGTTTACGAACACGAATGCCGCGTATCAAAGATGATCGACGCTCTTGTAGACGTGGCTGCCGCTGAAAAAGATAAGGCTTCCCAAGACTTCTTGTGGGGATTCGTTCGCGAGCAGGTAGAGGAAGAAGCTACTGCTGCCGGTATCGTAGATATGGTGAAGAAAGCCGGTGCAGCCGGAATCTTCTTTATTGATGCGAAGCTGGGCGAAAGAAAATAAGTAAGAAATATAACCGGTAAGGTAACGGGTGGTAAGGCGTGGGCTTTATCACCCGTTTTTTATCTGTCCGCTATCGTTTTAGAAACCGGAAATTGTATTGTTTCGTGTTTCTTCTGGTAGGTAAAATAATTATCTATATTTGTAATGAGAAGAAAAAGAAAATCAAGAAGTGATAGCAGAGCATTGGAATGAATTCTTTAACAAAGCCAGATGAGCAGTTATGAAAGACGTAATAGAAAAAGTATGGTTGATCGATACAGCTGTATGGATACGTATAATTGACGGTAGGGAAGCTTGTGAAGAATTTGCAAATTATTAAAGATTAAAATTTGCTACTTCTGAACAGCGTGCGAACTTTGAAGTGAGTGAATATGGTATTCATTGGAGAGAATTGGATGAGGATTTAAGCTTTGAGGGCTTTTTTCGGGAAAAGAAATCAAATCCTTTATATGACTTATTCATAGCTCATCCCGAACTGAATGCCTCTGCAGTAGCTCGTCGGTTAGGCTTGTCACAAAGTCTGTTTGCGCAATATGTGAGTGGAACAAAGAAGCCGTCTAAACAACGTTTTGATGAAATAATAGAAACAATACGTGAAATAGGGCGCGAGCTAATGACCGTGCCTGCATGAAAAATAGGGTAATGTTGCAAGAATAGGAATGTGTTGCAACACGGAAACATTTATTATTTTCAGGCACGGATTACGCGGATTTCACGGATTTACTTTATCCTTTCTTCCGTGTAATTCCGCGTAATCCGTGCCTAAAAAAACATCAGTTATTTCAGCACTCCCAATTCCTTTCCTACCTTAATAAACGCTTCAATACATTTATCCAGATGTTCCTTATTGTGTCCGGCAGAGATTTGTACACGGATACGTGCCTGCCCTTTCGGTACAACGGGGTAGTAGAAACCGGTTACATAAATACCTTCTTCCTGCATGCGGGCTGCATAAACCTGCGATAGTTTGGCATCATACAGCATTACTGCGCAAATGGCACTCTGGGTAGGCTTGATGTCGAAACCGGCAGCAGTCATCTTGTCGCGGAAGTAATTTACGTTTTCTACCAACTTGTCGTGCAGGGCGTCGCTTTCTTTCAGCATCTTGAATACTTCAAGGCTTGCACCGATGATGCCCGGAGCCAGGGAGTTGGAGAAGAGATAAGGACGGCTGCGTTGGCGCAACAGGTCGATAATCTCTTTGCGACCCGTGGTGAAACCGCCCAAAGCACCGCCGAAGGCTTTGCCCAATGTACCGGTGTAGATGTCCACACGTCCGTAGGTGTTGTACAGTTCGCTCACGCCATGTCCCGTAGCGCCCACTACTCCGGCAGAGTGGGATTCGTCCACCATTACCAGTGCATCATACTTTTCGGCAAGGTCACATATCTTGTCCATGGGAGCTACATTGCCGTCCATGGAGAACACGCCGTCCGTTACGATGATGCGGAAACGTTGTGCCTGGGCCTCTTGCAGGCATTTTTCAAGTTCTGCCATGTCGGCATTGGCATAACGGTAACGTTTGGCTTTGCAGAGGCGCACGCCGTCGATGATGGAAGCATGGTTCAAGGAATCGGAGATGATGGCGTCCTCTTCGGTGAAGAGAGGTTCGAACACACCGCCGTTGGCATCGAAGCAGGCGGCATATAGAATGGTGTCTTCCGTCTTGAAGTAATCGGAAATGGCAGCTTCCAATTCCTTGTGGATGTCCTGTGTGCCACAGATGAAACGGACGGACGACATGCCGTAGCCGCGGCGTTCCATCATGTTCTGAGCAGCGGCTATCAGGCGGGGATGATTGGATAATCCCAGATAGTTGTTGGCGCAGAAGTTCAGTGCTTCCTTGCCTTTCACGGTGATAGCAGCTTGTTGTGCACTCTCAATCAGGCGTTCCTCTTTATAGAGTCCGGCTTCTTTTATTTCAGCAAGCGTTTTGCTGAGATGGTCTTTCATTTTACCGTACATAGCTTTTTATTTTAATAGGTAATACTTCGTTATTTGAAGCTCTACAAAGGACATCATTTTTCTTGGAATAAACAATATCTTTTTGATAGAAAAATGAAAAAAAAGTGTGTATATTTGCGACTCAGTAACGAAAGAATACCTTATAAATAAGTTGTATGAAAAATATTTTGGTAATTGGAGCCACAGGACAGATTGGCTCGGAGCTAACATTGGAGTTGCGCAAGCGCTATGGTAATGACCATGTTGTAGCCGGATATATTCCGAGCGCCATGCCGCAGGGTGAATTGAAATCCTCGGGTCCTTCGGCCATAGCCGATGTGACAGACCGCCAGTCTATTGAAGTGGTGGTGAGGCAATTCAAGGTTGATACAATTTATAACCTGGCAGCCCTGTTGTCGGTAGTTGCCGAGAGCCGTCCCGCCATGGCGTGGAAGATTGGCATCGACGGGCTGTGGAATGTGCTGGAAGTGGCGCGCGAATACGGTTGCGCCGTGTTTACGCCGAGCTCCATCGGTTCGTTCGGAGAGAATACTCCCCACGTAAAGACACCGCAGGATACCATTCAGCGTCCGCGTACCATGTACGGCGTAACAAAAGTGACTACGGAATTGTTAAGTGATTATTATCATACGAAATACGGGGTGGATACCCGTGCGGTACGTTTCCCCGGAATCATTTCCAATGTGACACCTCCGGGCGGCGGTACGACGGACTATGCGGTAGACATCTTTTATTCTGCCGTAAAAGGTGAGAAGTTTGTATGCCCCGTAAAGGCGGGTACATTTATGGATATGATGTATATGCCCGATGCCATTAATGCGGCTATCTCGCTGATGGAAGCCGAACCGGAACGGCTGAAGCACCGGAATGCGTTCAACATCGCTTCCATGAGTTTCGACCCGGAAATGATTTATGCGGCTATCAGGAAACATGTGCCCGACTTCGAAATGACCTATCAGATAGATCCTTTGAAGCAGTCCATTGCCGACAGTTGGCCCGATTCGCTGGATGACTCCTGCGCCCGCGAAGAATGGGACTGGATGCCGCAGTTTGACCTGGAGTCTATGACTGTGGACATGCTTGAAAAACTAAGAGCAAAATTAAATAAATGACCGTAGAGGTCGGTAAAGGATGAAACGATTACTAACGGGATTTTTTATACTCGTCTTTCTGTTCTCGTGTGGGAACAGAAAGACGAAAATGGATCCCTTTGCTACCATTACCGAAATGGTGGATTCGGCCGGGCATGAAGCCGATACGCTGCAACAGGCAGAAGTGAAGGAGGAGCCTGAACCGTTGGAAGCGGACGAACTGTTTGACGATTTTATCTTCAACTATGCTTCGGACGAGGCTTTGCAACGGGCAAGGACGGAGTTTCCTTTGCCTTATTACAACCGGGATACTCCTTCGAAGATAGAGGAACGCTTCTGGAAGCACGACTACCTGTTTACCAAACAGAATTATTATACATTGCTTTTCGACCGTGAGAGCGACATGGACATGGTGGGCGATACTGCATTGAAATCCGTACAGGTGGAGTGGATTTATCTGAAAACGCGTATGGTAAAGAAATATTATTTTGAACGTAAGCGAGGCATGTGGATGCTCGAAGCCATAAATTTGCGTCATATTGAAGAAGGTGAAGGCGAGAATTTTGTGGATTTCTATACCCGTTTTGTGACGGACAGCTTGTATCAGAGCGAGCATATTGCCAATCCGTTGCAGTTTGTCACCATCGACCCCGACGATGAGTTTGCCATACTAGAAACCACTCTCGACGTGAACCAGTGGTATGCTTTCCGTCCGTCGCTGCCCGCAGACAAGTTGTCCAACATCAACTACGGACAGAAGAACGAGGATAATTCGAATACGAAAATCCTGAAAGTAAACGGTATCGGCAACGGATATTCCAACGTTTTCTATTTCCGCAGGCGGGGCGGTGAGTGGAAGATGTATAAATACGAAGATACGAGCATTTGAGACTTATGAGAATACCCAATACATTCGGATTTGATGTAAAAGCTGCCGTATATGCAGAATATCACTCGGTAGAGGAATTGGAGAAATGGATAGCCGAAGGGCGCATCACTTCTCCTTTTTTACATATAGGATGCGGTAGTAATCTGTTATTTGTGAAAGATTATGAAGGCATGGTGCTGCACTCGCGCATCGGGGGCATAGAAGTGACCGCGGAAGATGACGGGCAGGTGCATGTACGTGTGGGTGCGGGTGTAGTATGGGATGATTTTGTAGCTTACTGTGTGGAGCAGGGCTGGTATGGCGCGGAGAACCTGTCGCTGATACCCGGTGAGGTAGGAGCGGCTGCCGTACAGAATATCGGTGCTTACGGTGTAGAGGTGAAAGACCTCATAGAGTCTGTGGAGACTATAAACATCCGCGGCGAGAAGCGTACCTACCGGAAAGACGAATGTGAATATGCCTATCGGAAAAGCCTTTTCAAAAAGCCTGAAATAAAATCGGTCTTTGTGACTTACGTGAATTTCGTACTGAGCAAGAAGGAGCATTATACATTGGATTATGGTACGATCCGTCAGGAGCTTGCCGGGTATCCGTCAGTGACCTTAGCCACTTTGCGCCGTGTGATTATAGATATTCGCGAAAGCAAACTGCCCGACCCGAAAGTGCTGGGTAATGCCGGGAGTTTCTTTATGAATCCCATCGTGCCTCGTGCGCAATTTGAAGCGTTGCTGGACTTGTATCCCACCATGCCTTATTACGAGGTGGATGCCGGACGGGTGAAGATACCCGCCGGATGGATGATAGACCAATGCGGCTGGAAAGGTAAGGCCTTAGGTCCTGCCGCCGTGCATGACAAGCAGGCTTTGGTGCTTGTGAATCTGGGTGGTGCAACCGGAAAAGATGTGGTTGCCCTGTCAGATGCTGTCCGAGCCTCGGTAAAGGAGAAATTCGGAGTGGAAATTTGTCCGGAAGTGAACTTTATAGAATGATTAACCGATAATCATCAATCACTGTTTTATGAAACTGACTATATTAGGAAGCGGAACATCTACCGGAGTGCCGGAAATTGGCTGCACATGCCCGGTCTGCACATCTGCCGACCCGCGGGACAGCCGTTTGCGTGCATCTGCCCTGCTGCATACGGACGATGCGGTGATATTGATAGACTGCGGTCCCGATTTCAGGACACAGATGCTGCGTGCTTCCGTGTACGAGCGGATAGACGGCGTGCTGATAACCCATGAGCATTACGACCATGTGGGCGGATTGGACGATTTGCGCCCTTTCTGCCGTTTCTCGGAAATACCTGTCTATTCGGATGCCTACACAGCCGCTCATCTGCGGGCACGGATGCCTTATTGCTTTGTGGATAAGAAATATCCGGGTGTGCCGCGCATTTATTTGCAGGAAGTGGAAGCGGGCAGGCCTTTCTACGTGCGGGAAACGGAAATACTGCCGGTTATCGTGATGCACGGGCGGCTGCCTATCCTGGGATACCGTATCGGCAGGCGGCTGGGGTATGTAACGGACATGCTTACGATGCCGGATGCTTCGTATGAACAATTACAGGGACTGGATGTTCTGGTAATAAACGCCTTGCGGCCGCAGCCGCACTCTACGCACCAAAGCATACCGGAAGCGCTGGCGGCAGCGGAACGTATCGGCGCAAGGGAAACTTATTTCATCCACATGAGTCATCATGCAGGGCTGCATGCCGAAATCGACCGCCAACTGCCGCCCCATGTGCACTTTGCGTATGACGGTATGGAAATAGATTTCTAAACTTTTTGAAACATTTGTTTTGTTTTATTAGTATAAATGTTTATTTTTGCCAACAGTTGACGAATGTATGCCATGAAGATTCGAATCCTTATACGAATAGCCGTTATTGTGTCCATAGTATTGCTGTGTACAGGTTTTGGCGTATACTCGTTTCTGCGGATGAATGCAGTGGAAAACCGGCAGGATTTTAATCTCTTTACGTTAGTGCCGCAAGATGCCACGGCTGTACTTGAGACAGACCGTATGGCAGATCTGATGGAAGATGTCGACGGCCTGCATTGCAGCAAGGATGAGCATTTCCTGTATGTATCGGAACTTTTTGTATGCCTGAAGAAGTATTTCAATACATTGGTAGGCGATACGCCGCATGGACTGAGCAGGCAGATGAATAAAATGCTTATCAGTTTCCACGAACCGGATACTCCCTTGAACCAGGTGTTGTATTGCAGCCTGGGGGCGGGGGATTACGAGCTGGTGGAGTCTTTCGTGCGTAAATACTGTTCCAGCACTTTCCCTTCTAAGTATTTTGATTACAACGGTGAGGAAATACGCATCTATCCCACGGCGGACGGGCGTTTTCTTGTGGCTTATTTCACCCCGGACTTTCTGGCTGTCAGCTTTCAGAAGCGTCTGATAGAGCAGGTTATCGATGCCTGCCGTTCCAGACAATCATTGATGGACATGGCATCTTTCCGTGCCATGTATGCCGGTAAGCGCAACAATGTGGCGGCAACAGTGTATGTACGCATGAAAGAAGTGGGCATGGGCAAGAATACAGACGGCATTCGTCCGCAGACGCATCTGGGAAGTTGGGCAGAGTTTGACATGAAGTTCAATGAAGAAGCCGTTTATTGTTCCGGTATCAGTCACGGAGCGGATACAGCCCGGACGTTTATCAATGCGCTTCGCAGACAGGAACCGATAAAGGATTTTTCGGGAGAACGGCTGCCGGCCTCTGTTTTCTTCTACAACCAGTGGGCAATCTCGGATTTGGAAGCCATATTCGGCTTTACTTCGCAGCAGGAATATGCTAAGGCTGCCTATTCCGATTATATCAAGAAGCGGGATGGCGAGTGGATGGAATTTATGAAAACGTACGCGGGAGAAAATGTCATGTCTTGCCTGTTTCATTCCAAGGATACTACCGACCGGCATCCCTGCGCTGTAATGAGCGTTGCTGTAAAAGAGGAAGCGCAGGCAGAACGTGCTCTGCAAAAATTGCTGTATACCACTCCCGAAGAAAAAGGCGCTCCGGCTGTGGAGCGGACCTATCCGAATTATAGGCAATACCCGCGTGCACGGAAGTACCGGCAGTATATATTGCCCCGGAATACCGTATTGACACAACTGACGGGCATTACGGAATCCGCGCTTCACACATACGCCTGCTTCTATAAAGGAACTTTGTTACTGGCGCCCGATGCACAGAGTCTCTCCGCTTATGTGGACGCTTTGGAGAACGGGGATGTGCTGGATGGAACTTCGGTGTACGAGGAAGGTGTAGGCAGTCTTTCTCCTTATTATAACTTTGCCATGATGGTGGATATGGAAGAGATGATGCGCCAGCCGGAAACTTATGTGCGGTTGGTTCCGAATTTTTTCTTCCGTCATTCCGATTTCTTCCGCCACTTCACTATAGCCATACAGTTTACTTGCGCGGAAGGAGTGGTGTATCCGAATCTCGTCTTGCTGTATAAAGGAGAGAAAATAGGGGAGTTTGAAGAAGTAGGGAATTGAAAAATAAGAGAAATAGAAAAGAGGGCTTGTCAAAACTAAAATCCGCTTACTATTTGTTTTTTATTAGGCACGGATTATGCGAAAAACACGGATTTCACAGATTTTCTTTATTCTTTTTCTGTGAAATCCGTGCTTTCCGTGTAATCCGTACCTAAAAGAAATCGTCAAGTGTATTTTGACACCTTAACCTTTTCTTACCGGATAAACTTACTGATTCCTGTTTTCAATTTTTAATTCTCAAATTAGAAAGGCAAGTCATCCTTTGCGTCTCCGGATAAGAATTCTGGCGCTGCGGATGGAGCGGGCGGCGGAACCGGTGCTCCCGGTGCAGGTGCTGCCGTTGCTGCGCTGACACGTTCCACTTTCCATGCGCGGATACTGTTGAACCAGCGGTCTTGCCACTGACGTGCGTCGATGTCGAAAGATACCGTCAGCTCTTCACCCATCTGGATATTGAATTGTTCTATTTTATCTGCTCCGAATACGTCGAAACACATTTTGCGGGGATATTGCCCGTGGTCTTCGATTACGTATTCCTGCGCTTTCCACTCGTTACCTGATGCTTTGGAAACTCCGCCTCTGGGCTGGAGTATAGCGATGATTTTTCCTGTAAATTCCATTGTACTCTTTTTAAATGATGCGGCGAAGTTACAATTTTTTAGGGATATGCGACGAATAAACGGCTGTTTTTTCTTTGCCGTAGGGAATTCTTTTTTTAACTTTGTCCGTTAGTTAACAACTGAACTGAAATTAAAACTTAAATACATAGAATATATGAAATTTATCGTTTCGAGTACTGCGCTCTCCAGCCATTTGCAGGCTATCAGCCGCGTGATTAATTCAAAGAATGCGCTGCCTATTTTGGATTGTTTCCTTTTTGAACTACAAGACGGAACCTTGTCGGTAACTGTTTCCGACAGTGAAACAACGATGGTTACCACAGTAGAAGTGAATGACAGTGATGCCGACGGACGTTTTGCAGTGACTGCCAAGACTTTGTTGGACGCTTTAAAGGAAATTCCCGAACAGCCGCTGACGTTTGACATCAATACGAGTTCTTTGGAGATTACGGTTCAGTATCAGAACGGTAAATACAGCCTGATGGGGCAGAATGCGGACGAATTTCCGCAATCGGCCATGCTGGGCGAGAATGCCGTTCGTGTGGAAATGGATGCACAGGTGTTACTGGGCGGTATCAACCGCGCCGTGTTTGCAACCGCCGATGACGAGCTTCGTCCGGTGATGAACGGTATCTATTTCGATATTACTACCGAAGACATCACAATGGTGGCTTCCGACGGACATAAGTTAGTGCGTTGCAAGACGCTGGCCGCCAAAGGCAATGAGCGTGCGGCTTTCATCCTGCCCAAGAAACCTGCCAACCTGATGAAGAACCTGTTACCGAAGGAGCAGGGCACGGTGACCATTGAATTTGACGAACGCAATGCCGTGGTTACATTGGAAAGCTATCGCATGGTATGCCGCCTGATTGAGGGACGCTACCCGAACTATAACTCCGTAATTCCGCAGAACAATCCGTATAAAGTGACGGTAGACCGCCTGCAACTGATTGGTGCGTTGCGTCGCGTGTCTATCTTCTCCTCACAGGCAAGCAGCCTTATCAAACTGCGTATGCAGGAGAACCAAATTGTGATTTCGGCACAGGACATCGATTTCTCCACTTCGGCAGAGGAAACGCAGACATGCCAGTATGCGGGTAATCCGATGAGCATCGGTTTCAAGTCTACTTTCCTGATTGATATCCTGAATAATATATCGGCGGATGAAGTGGTTATCGAGCTGGCGGATCCTTCGCGTGCCGGTGTTATTGTTCCGGCAGAGCAGGAAGAAAACGAAGACCTGCTGATGCTGCTGATGCCGATGATGCTGAATGATTAATGAAATAGTAATCTGTCATTTTTTTATTTAGGCACGGGTTACGCGGATTTCACGGTTCGGGTTTATAGAGAAACCGCACCGTTCCGTGCAGTCCGTGCCTAAAAGATAAATAAATACGAAACTTCATGAAACTGAATCTTAAAAATCCGATTGTCTTTTTTGACTTGGAGACCACCGGTACAAACATTAACTCGGACCGAATAGTAGAAATCTGTTATCTCAAAGTATATCCCAACGGAAACGAGGAAACCAAAACCATGCGCATCAATCCCGAAATGCACATACCGGAGGAGGCTTCCGCCGTTCATGGCATTTACGACGAAGATGTGGCAGAATGCCCCACGTTCAAGGAAGTGGCACGCAATATAGCCAATGATATTGAAGGCTGCGACCTTGCCGGATTCAATTCCAATCGCTTTGATATTCCGGTACTGGCGGAAGAATTCCTGCGTGCAGACGTGGATATAGATATGAGCCGCCGCAAGTTTGTGGATGTACAGGTTATCTTCCACAAAATGGAGCAGCGCACACTGTCTGCCGCTTATAAGTTCTATTGCGGCAAGAACCTGGAAGACGCCCATACGGCGGAAGCCGATACGCGTGCCACTTACGAGGTGCTGATGTCGCAACTGGACCGTTATCCCGAATTGCAGAACGATGTGACTTTCCTCTCGGATTATTCCAGCTTCAACAAGAACGTGGACTTTGCAGGACGCATGGTTTACGATGATAAAGGTGTGGAAGTGTTTAATTTCGGTAAATACAAAGGCATGCCGGTGGCAGATGTGCTGAAACGCGATCCGGGCTATTACAGCTGGATACTGAACAGTGATTTTACACTGAACACCAAGGCTATGCTGACTAAAATCCGCCTGCGCGAGATTACCCAGAAGTAAATTTGTAATTAGTAGTTTGATTTCATGGCAAACCCACTGAAAGGAAAGAAAATAGTACTCGGCATTACAGGCAGTATTGCCGCTTATAAAGCCTGTTATATCATTCGCGGACTTATAAAACGGGGTGCGGAAGTGCAGGTCGTCATAACGCCTGCGGGCAAAGAATTTATAACTCCCATTACTTTGTCTGCCCTTACCAGCAAGCCCGTTATCAGCGAGTTCTTCGCACAGCGTGACGGAACCTGGAACAGCCATGTGGATTTGGGTCTGTGGGCGGATGCCATGCTGATAGCTCCTGCCACGGCTTCCACTATCGGCAAGATGGCGAATGGCATTGCCGATAATATGCTGATAACCACTTACCTGTCGGCTAAAGCTCCTGTGTTTGTTGCCCCGGCAATGGACCTGGATATGTATGCCCATCCGTCTACCCAAAAGAACCTGGAGACACTGCGTTCGTATGGTAACCATATCATAGAACCGGGTACGGGCGAGCTTGCAAGCCATTTGGTAGGCAAGGGCAGAATGGAAGAACCGGATGTCATTATCCGCAGGCTGGAAGAGTTCTTTGCCGCTAAGGACGGTGATCTGGCGGGGAAAACAATAATGATTACCACCGGACCGACATACGAAAAGATTGATCCGGTGCGTTTTATCGGCAATTATTCGTCGGGAAAGATGGGCTTTGCGCTTGCCGATGAGTGTGCGGCAAGAGGAGCAAAGGTTATTCTGGTTTCGGGGCCCGTCCAGCTCCGGACACACTACCCTGTGTACCGGTATTTCGGTGTGGAGTCTGCCGGAGAGATGTTTGAGGCGGCTACCTCTTTGTTTGACGATGCGGATGCCGTTATCATGGCTGCCGCCGTTGCCGACTATACGCCGGAGCAGGTTGCCGACAGGAAGATAAAGCGCGAAAAGACAGGTGATATGTCATTGCACCTGAAGCCTACACGGGACATCGCCGCCCATTTGGGAGAGATGAAGAAGCAGCATCCCGGCAAGGTGCTGGTGGGCTTTGCCCTCGAAACCAATGACGAACAGCATAATGCGGAAGATAAACTGAACCGTAAGAACCTGGATTTTATCGTGCTTAATTCGTTGAATGACAAAGGTGCGGGCTTCCGTTACGATACCAATAAAATCAGCATTATCGACCGGAACGGTAAAAAGGACTACCCGTTGAAGTCCAAAGCGGAAGTGGCTGCGGACATCGTCGACCATTTGGCGGAAGTGATGAAGCGTGAATGATATTTTTTGATTGTCAACTTTCAATTTTCTGTTTAATAAAATGTTGCGTTCTCTATACATACAGAATTATGCGCTTATCGAGAAGCTTGATATAGACTTCGGTAGCGGCTTCTCGGTGATTACCGGTGAGACCGGTGCGGGAAAGTCCATCATATTGGGGGCTATCGGTCTGTTGCTGGGGCAGCGTGCCGATGTGAAATCCATCAGGCGGGGCGCTGCAAAATGTGTGATTGAAGCCCGTTTTGAGATTGCCGGTTATGGTATGCAGCCTTTCTTTGAGGAAAACGAACTGGAATACGAAGATGAGTGTATCCTTCGCCGCGAAGTCTACGCTTCGGGCAAGAGCCGTGCGTTTATCAACGATACGCCTGCCTCGCTGGTACAGATGAAGGAGCTTGGCGAACAGCTGATTGACGTGCACTCGCAACATCAGAACCTGCTCCTGAACAAGGAAGGTTTCCAGTTGAGCGTGCTGGATTTGCTGGCGCATGACGAAGATGAGTTAAGTAAATACCGCTCTCTCCACCGGGAATGGAAGCAGGTGCAGCAGGATTTGGAACAGCTTGTCGCACTGTCCGAAAAGAACAAGGCGGACGAAGATTACATCCGTTTCCAGTTGGAGCAGTTGGAGGATGCGCATCTGGCTACCGGAGAACAGGAGGAACTGGAGCAGGAAGCCGATACGCTGAGCCATGCCGAAGAGATAAAAGCCGGACTGTTCCGTGCCGGTCAGGCGATGAACTCCGATGAGGGCGGTCTGCTATCCGTATTGAAAGAGTGTCTGAATACAATGGCGGGCTTGCAGAAAGTATATCCTGCCGCCGGTGAACTTGCCGAACGGCTGGAAAGCAGCTACATCGAACTGAAAGATATTTCTCAGGAGATTTCGGGAAAAGAAGAGGAGATAGAATTTAACCCTGCCCGGCTGGAAGAGGTGAACGGACGTTTGAACCTGATTTATACTCTCCAGCAGAAGCATCGCGTCTCTACGGTGGACGAGCTTCTGGCTCTGGCGGATGATTATGCGGCCAAACTGTCCAACATCACTTCATCGGATGAACAGATTGAAACGTTGAAAGCCCGTAGCGAAGCCTTATATAATAAGGTGAAGCGGCAGGCAGCGGTACTTACGGGGTTGCGTACCGCCGCAGCCCGCGAGGTTGAAAAGCAGATGGCAGCCCGCTTGATACCGCTGGGCATGCCCAATGTCCGTTTTCAGGTGGAAATAGGTACACGCAAGGAGCCGGGGGCACATGGGGCGGATACGGTGAACTTCCTTTTCTCTGCCAACAAGAACGGGGCTTTGCAGAATATTTCTTCGGTAGCTTCGGGGGGCGAGATAGCCCGTGTCATGCTGTCTGTCAAGGCAATGATAGCCGGAGCGGTGAAGCTGCCCACTATCGTGTTCGATGAAATAGACACGGGAGTTTCCGGTGAGATAGCCGACCGCATGGCGGATATTATGCAGGAAATGGGCGATAGCGACCGCCAGGTTATCAGTATCACGCATCTGCCGCAGATAGCTGCCCGCGGACGTGCCCATTATAAGGTGTATAAACAGGATAATGAAACGGAAACCAACAGCCACATCCGCCGTTTGACGGATGAGGAACGGGTAGGGGAGATTGCTCATATGCTGAGTGGAGCCACCCTGACCGATGCCGCGCTGAACAATGCCAAAGCGCTGTTGGGCATCGTCTGACTAATGTAGTACTTTACGGTTGTAAAGTAGAGGTTTACAATCGTAGTGTAGTACTTTAGCCGGCTAAAGTAGAACAAAAAAAACAATAAGATACAATGATAGATAAAAGTGAAATGATTTTCGGCGTTCGTGCCGTGATAGAAGCTGTTCAGGCAGGTAAGGACATTGACAAGATATTGGTGAAGAAAGATATCCAGAGCGACTTGTCCAAAGAATTGTTTGCCGCTCTAAAGGGAACTTTGATTCCCGTACAACGTGTGCCGGTAGAGCGTATCAACCGCATTACTCGTAAGAACCATCAGGGGGTGATAGCATTTGTCTCCGCCGTGACCTATCAGAAAACGGAAGACCTTGTGCCGTTCCTTTTTGAGGAAGGCAAGAATCCGTTGTTTGTGATGCTGGACGGCATAACGGATGTGCGTAATTTCGGAGCGATAGCCCGTACTTGCGAGTGTGCGGCGGTGGATGCCGTTATTATTCCCGCCAAGAACAGTGTAACGGTGAATGCCGATGCGGTAAAGACTTCGGCAGGTGCGTTGCATACCTTGCCCGTATGCCGCGAACAGAACCTGAAAGATACCCTGCAGTTTCTTAAAAGCAGCGGTTTCCATATAGTGGCTGCTACGGAAAAGGGTGATTACGATTACACAAAAGCCGATTACACAGGTCCTATGTGTATCATCATGGGTGCCGAGGACAAGGGGGTTTCTTACGATAATCTTGCACTTTGCGACGAATGGGTAAAAATTCCGATGCTGGGTACGATTGAGTCTCTTAACGTATCTGTTGCGGCGGGTATCCTGATTTATGAAGCTGTGAAACAAAGAACGAACTGAATATGAAAAAGAAGATTTTCCTGCTTTCCGCTCTATGCCTTTTGGAGGTACAGTGGAGCATGGCACAAGCTCCCAAATGGGTGGATAAAGCCAAACGTGCCGTATTCTCGGTGATTACTTATGGCGAGAATGATAAGATTTTGAATACCGGAAACGGTTTCTTCGTGACGGAAGACGGTGTGGCCTTGTCCGATTGTTCTTTGTTCGAAGGAGCGCAACGGGCGGTGGTCGTGAATTCGGAAGGCGTACAGATGCCGGTAGTTTCTATTATGGGTGCGAATGACATGTACGATGTCATTAAATTCCGTGTAGGTATATCCACCAAAAAAGTCCCGGCATTGCATCCGGCAACCGCGGCTCCGGCTGTGGGTGCCAATGTGTATATCCTGCCTTATTCCACACAGAAAGACCGTTCCTATACTGCCGGACAAGTGAAAGCTGCGGATGAATTCTCCGGAAAGTATCACTACTATACGCTCAATCTGCGCCTGAAGGACAAGATGGTGAGCTGTCCCGTGATGACTGAAGAAGGACAGGTCTTTGCGCTTGCACAGAAGTCATCCGGCGCCGATACCGCTACAATATGTTATGCGGTAGATGCCGATTTTGCCATGGAACAGAATGTTTCTGCATTTTCTTTCAGTGATATGACTTTAAAGAATATCGGCATTAAGAAAGCACTGCCCGATACGGAAGAACAGGCGCTGGTGTTTCTCTTCATGGCTTCCTCACAGGTTGCTCCGGAGAAGTATGCAGAACTGTTGGACGATTTCATCGCTGAATATCCGAACAGTGCGGACGGCTATGTGCGCCGTGCCACCAACCGGATATACCGTTCCAAGGATGATGCCTCGATGGATAAGGTCGTGGCGGATATGGATAAAGCCCTGAGTGTGGCTCAAAAGAAAGACGACGTATATTACAACCGTGCCAAACTGATATACAATTATATGCTGGGTAATCCGGAAAAGCCCTATAAGGACTGGTCTTACGATAAGGCTGTGGATGAAATAAGAAAAGCGATTGCCGTTCAGGAGCTTCCGGTGTATGTACAGACCGAAGGGGATATTTTGTTTGCAAAGCAGGATTATGCGGCAGCTTTGGCATGCTACGAAAAGGTTAATCAGTCCGATATAGCGTCGGCAGCAACGTTTTTCAGTGCAGCCAAGACGAAGGAACTGATGAAAGCGCCGGCAGAAGAAGTGCTGGCACTTATGGACAGTTGCGTGGTACGTTTCACCGAACCGTACACGGAAGAAGCCGCCCCTTACTTGTTGGAACGTGCCCAAGCCCGCATGAATGCCAATCAGGCGCGTGCCGCCATGCTTGATTACGATGCTTATTATAAAGCGGTAAACGGCAAGGTGAATGATGTGTTCTATTATTATCGTGAGCAGGCTGCCTTGAAGGCCAAACAGTTCCAGCGTGCACTGAATGATATGGAGAAGGCTATTGAGCTGAGTCCGAAAGACCTGACCTACCGTGCAGAGCTTGCCGTGGTCAATATCCGTGTAGGGCGTAATGAAGAAGCCTTGAAAGTGTTGCAGGATGCTTTGGCTATTGATTCTAAATATGCCGAAGCCTATCGGCTTATGGGAATTGCACAGTTGCAGATGAAAAAGAAGCAGGAAGCGTGCCAAAGTTTTGCCAAGGCAAAGGAATTGGGCGACCCGAACGTGGACGGACTGATTGAAAAGCATTGTAAATAAACGGTATACTTAACAAAATAAAGGCTCCGCTTTCACAAGCAGAGCCTTTGTTTGGGAAACTTCCCCATGCTAAAATATAAGTTAAGTCTAGGTATTAACAGGTTATGAATGAAATTTTCTTTCGTGTATTCGTATATATAAATGCACGATTCTGGGAAATACTGCACGAGTCTCCTGATTTTTTTTTGAATATAGTAGGAAAAGATACTATATATTTGATAATGAACAGATAAAAGAGTAAAATTATGAAAAAAGTGATTTGTAGTCAAAAAGCTCCGGGGGCAATCGGCCCTTACAGTCAGGCTATTGAAGCAAACGGAATGGTGTTCGTATCGGGTCAGTTGCCTATCGATGCTGCTACCGGAGCGATGGCGGAAAGCGCGGAAGCCCAAGCCCGCCAGTCGTTGGAGAATGTAAAGCACATTCTGGAAGAGGCAGGATTGAGCATGGCGAATATCGTGAAGACTACCGTTTTCCTGGCGGATATGTCTTTGTTTGCCGACATGAATAAAGTATATGCCACTTATTTTGAGGGAGACTTTCCCGCGCGTTCGGCTGTTGCCGTAAAGGCGCTTCCGAAAGACGCCTTAGTGGAGATTGAGTGCATCGCGGTTCGCTAATAAATCTGCCACGATAAAGCTGCTGCCACCTACGAAGATAAAATCTTCGGGGTGGCTTTTTTCTTGTGCGGCGGTTACGGCGGCGGGAACATCCGGATAACAGTTTCCCTGCAAACCTGCTTTGGCAGCGAGCCTGCACAGCTCCTCTTCCGGAAGGGCGCGTTTTACGCTGGCTTTGGTGAAGTAGTATACAGCATCTTTGGGAAGCAGGGCAAGCACACCGCTGATGTCTTTGTCATTGACCATTCCTATGATGATATGGAGCTGGCGGTAGGTTTGCTGTTTCAGTTGTTCTACGATGTAGGTAATGCCGCCCACATTATGTCCGGTATCACATATCAGGGTGGGGGACTCCTGTAGCTTTTGCCAGCGTCCCATTAGCCCCGTCAGTTCGCAGACACGGGCGAAGCCGTTGCGCACATTCCTTTCGTCAATGTGGTATCCGGACTCTTTCAGCAATGGCAAGGCTGTGAGGATAGTGCGTGTGTTTTTTAGTTGATAAAGTCCCTGCAACTCTGTTTTCAGTCCGGGATAATCGTTGTTCATCCTTTCTTCTGCAAATACGACAGGGGCTTTCTCTGCCGCGGCCTTTTGCAGGAAAACCGGTTTGGTCTCGGGGGTGGTTTCGCCAATGACTACAGGAATGCCGGGTTTGATGATACCTGCCTTTTCTCCCGCTATCTTTGCCAATGTGTCGCCCAAGAACTGGGTATGGTCGAAACTTATGTTGGTTATGATGCACAAATCCGGATGAATGATGTTCGTACAGTCCAACCGGCCGCCCAGTCCGACCTCTATAACGGCTACATCCACTTTCTCATCGGCAAAATAGCGGAATGCCATCGCAGTGGTCAATTCAAAGAAAGAAGGATGCAGAGGCTCGAAAAAGTCACGTTCTTTTTCTACAAAGTGCACTACATACTCTTCGGGTATGGGAGAGCCGTTTATACGGATGCGTTCACGGAAATCCACCAGGTGGGGAGAGGTGTAAAGGCCCACGCGGTATCCCGCCTCCTGCAATATGGCAGCCAATGTATGGGAACAGGAGCCTTTGCCATTGGTTCCTGCTACGTGGATTGTGCGGAACGAACGGTGGGGGTGTCCGAAATGTTCGTCTAATATGCGCGTGTTTTCCAAACCTTCTTTGTATGCCGAGCCGCCCACTTGCTGAAACATGGGTACGCTGTTATATAAGTAAGTTAAAGTGTTCTGATAGTCCATCTTTTATAAAAATTAACGGGAAAGCAATCCTTTCTCCTTATTAAAGTGTTATCTTTAGGAACGGCAAAGATAAGGCAATTTTATTTAAGTGTGTATGCTTGCTTTATTTTATATTGTCGGTATGAGGTATAAACTATTTAAATCTAAAGAGTATGGGAGCTAAGAAAAACTTTGTGATTGATACCAATGTTATCCTTCACGATTATAACTGTTTGAAGAATTTTCAAGAGAACGATATTTATCTTCCCATTGTAGTGCTTGAAGAACTCGATAAATTCAAGAAGGGCAACGAGCAGATAAATTTCAATGCCCGTGAGTTTGTCCGTGAGCTCGACTTGATTACCGATGATAACCTTTTTACCAAAGGTGCTCCGCTGGGCGAAGGTCTGGGACGCCTGTTCGTGGTGGCGGGTTCGGTAGATTCGCCCCGCGTGCACGACTCTTTCCCGGAACGTATTCCCGACCATCAGATACTCTCTGTCGTTGACTGGCTGACCGTGAAGAAGCCGAATATGAAATCCATTCTTGTCACCAAGGATGTCAACCTTCGTATGAAAGCGCGCTCTATCGGTCTGCTGTGCGAGGACTATATCAACGACAAGGTAATTAACGTGGATATATTTGAAAAGTCGAACGAAGTGTTCGAAGGGGTTGACCCGACTCTGATAGACCGCATCTATTCCTCTAAGGAAGGATTGGACATCAGCGAATTCGACTTCAAGGATGTTATTCACCCCAACGAATGTTTTATCCTGAAGAGCGACCGCAGCAGCGTGCTTGCCCGCTACAATCCTTTTACCCATTCCGTTTGCCGTGTCAATAAGACAAAGAATTACGGCATCGAACCGCGTAATGCCGAACAGAGTTTTGCTTTCGAGGTATTGAATGACCCGAACATCAAGCTGGTGGCCCTCACCGGCAAGGCAGGAACGGGTAAGACCCTGTTGGCACTGGCAGCCGCTTTGGGCAAGCTGACGGACTATAAGCAAATCCTGCTGGCGCGTCCTATCGTTGCATTGTCCAATAAAGATATAGGTTTCTTGCCGGGTGATGCCAATGAGAAGGTAGCTCCGTATATGCAGCCGTTGTTTGATAACCTGAATGTAATCAAGCATCAGTTCGCATCTAACTCAAGCGAAGTGAAAAGGTTGGAAGATATGCAGAAAAGCGACCAGCTTGTCATTGAAGCCCTCGCCTTTATCCGCGGGCGCAGCCTGAGCGAGACCTACTGTATCATCGACGAAGCGCAGAACCTTACTCCTCACGAAATAAAAACCATTATAACACGTGCCGGCGAAGGGACGAAGATGGTATTCACGGGCGACATCCAACAGATTGACCAGCCGTATCTGGACAGCCAGTCCAACGGGCTTGTCTATATGATAGACCGCATGAGAGACCAGAACCTGTTTGCCCATGTCAATCTGGTGAAAGGAGAGCGTAGCCAGCTGAGCGAACTGGCAAGTAATTTAATGTAATATCTGCTGCTTTGCCTTTCTTGGTAAAGGCGAAGAATGTGACATAAAAAAACGGATGATGCCCCACTGGTAAGCACCATCCGTTTTTATTAGTATACCATATTTTTATTATTTGCGTGCCGAGAAGTATTTCAGGAACTGGGTACGTTCGAAAGTGTTTATCCCGTTCAGGTCGCTTACATTCAGCATGCCTTTGAACTGGCTGATGTTCTCCATCCCTTTGCGTTCCATCCATGCGTTCAGGAAGCGGACATACTCTTCGATGATGGCGTAAGAATTCTGATAGAGTGCGCTGCATATCTCTACTGCCGAAGCGCCCGCCAAGATAGCTTTTACTACTCCTTCAGGAGCATGTATGCCGCCGGATGCCGCATAGTCCAGCTTGCTCACAGCCGCAGAGGCGATACCTATCCAACGTAAGGATTTGGATAAATCGGCATCTGTGCTGAAGACACTTCCGGCACTTTGAGCCATTTTTTCAATATCGATATCCGGCTGGTAGAACCGGTTGAACATTACTACTGCCGCCGCACCATTGGCATAGAGCTGGTCGATGAGTGCTATCGGATTGGTGAGGTTGTCTCCCAATTTCATGATAACAGGAATATTGACTGTTTTCCTGATATGGCTCAAGATGTCGATATGACGTTGTTCAAAAGAACCGTAAGCATATTGTATGTCGGTTTGCAAAGCAAGGATATTGACTTCCAAAGCATCTGCTCCGGCCTCTTCTATCTTTCTGGCAAACTCAATCCAGTCCGCATCCTGATAGCAGTTAATGCTGGCAATGACAGGAATGTCACAGACTTTCTTGGTTTCTTTAATCAGATTCAAATATTCGCCCAGTTTATGTTCGCGTATGTATCCTACCAGGTAATCGCTTCCTTCCGGATACATGTTGGGATCTCCAAGCCAATCGGCTTCCATCATGATTTGTTCCTCAAAAAGAGACTTGAGTACAATGGCTCCTGCTCCGGCTTCGTAAAGCTTTTGGTTCTTGGCAGCACTGTCGGTAAGTCCGGAACTGCTGATAATAATCGGGTTTTTAAGTTTTAACCCTGCAAAGGTGGTTTCTAATGTTGCCATAATAACAGTTATTAGGTATTAATATATTCTTTCTCCAAATATTTTACTTCCTACACGTACCAGGGTACTGCCGGCGGCAATGGCCTCATGGTAATCATGGGACATTCCCATTGACAGCTCCCGAAACCACTCTGCATTGGAAAACCAGGTGGCTTTAGCCTCTTGGAAGAAGTTGTTTAATGAACGGAATTCAGTTTTGATTTGTTCGGTATTGTCTGTATTCGTAGCCATGCCCATAAGTCCGCATATCCGGACATTGCCGAGCTTTTTCCATTCATCGCCTGCAAGCATCTCCCGGCATTCGTCGAAGCTGAAACCGAATTTGGTCTCTTCTTGTGCTATGTGCAGTTGAAGCAGGCAGTTTACGGTTCGTCCGGCCTTGGCTGCCTGCCTGTTGATTTCGGTAAGGAGTTTGTAGGAATCCACTCCATGAATCAGAGTAACATAGGGTACGATATATTTGATTTTATTCGTTTGCAGATGTCCGATGAAATGCCATTCGATATCTTTTGGAAGGCTCTCGTATTTGGCAGTCATTTCCTGCACCTTGCTTTCTCCGAACACACGCTGCCCTGCGCTATAAGCTTCCTCTATGGCCTCGTTGGGGTGAAATTTGGATACAGCTACCAGCCGCACCCCATCAGGTAGTTCGCTCAGTACTTGTTTTATGTTTTCTGCAATACTCATCGTATATATGATAATCTGTGAAATGAAATTTTCAGGTTCTTATACTTCCGGCTTGTCATCCGGTTCTGCGCTGTACGGATATACATCCATGATGGCGGTTTCCGCTACCGATGCAATTTGGTAGTCGGCCATTGTGCCTTTCATACCTTCATCCAGCTTCTTTACCGCATCACGCAAGTCGGCTGCCTGCACCAATACCTGAGTAGACGTTTTTTTCTCAGCACCGCTTTTCTCGTCCAATGTGATGAAAACCAGCTTGCATTTGAACCAACGGTCGGCAGCTTCCTCTTCGCATGGAAACAGTTCGCTGTAGTTGGCACGTTTAATGTCCGATACCGTAAATTCTCCTGAAATAAACGGTGTCATCTCTTCGATGATACGTGCTTCCGCTTCCGTAAAACTGAGTGCATCTACCAGATAAGGTTCGGTAACTTTTTTGTTCATCCCGTTTTCCATTGTTTTTTCATAACGGATTTTACACTCAAACCATGTATGCATTGCCATAATCTTCTGATTTTAGTTAGTATTTTAATTAGTAAATGATTGTTTCCTCTTCCTGCCTTTTGCGGCTTGCAGAAGAAACCCTTTCCTTTTTTATCATGAAAGGATGTACAAAGATAAACGAAAAAGGGGAAAAAAGTTTGATATAGCCGGAAGAAGATTATATTAATGCAAAACTTTTTATCTGTTTGGCGTCTGTTTGGGAACAAACCCGTATTTTGAAAACGGTTGGCAAAGGATATGACAGACCGGTTGGCTATTTTATTGGAATAACCGTTCTTTGGCGGCGTTAAACCAATAAAACAACAACAAGATTTATGGCAGTAGTAGCTTATTTAAGAGTAAGTACAGAAAAACAGTTTTTGGAAAACCAGCGAGAGGAAATTGTACGCTTCGCAGAAAGGAACGGGATGAGCATTGACAAGTGGTATACGGAAACGGTCAGCGGAAGCGTCAGCAGTAAAGAACGTAAGTTGTCGGGGGTGTTGGATAAGATGCGTCCCGGCGATTCTTTGATTGTTACGGAGATATCACGGCTCAGCCGTACGCTGCTTGAGATTATGACTATTCTCAATTCGTGTATAAAAAAGGGGGTGATATTGTACAGCACCAAAGAGGGATACGTTTTTCAGAATGACATTAACAGCAAAGTGCTGGGGTTTGCATTCGGACTGATGGCCGAGATAGAGCGTAATCTGATTTCAATGCGTACTAAAGAGGCGCTGGCCCGTAGAAAGCAGGAAGGAAAGCACTTGGGGCGTAAAAAGGGGGATATGCCTAAGATGAAGATACTTGCGGAGAACAAGAAACAATTGCTTAAAGAGCAGAAGAAAGGAACATCCTGCTCTGAACTCGCCCGGCGGATGGGAGTGTCCAGAACAACCATGTTCCGTTTTCTGCATCATAAAAGATAAACCGGAAGTCTCTAACCGGGATGTGCTGTGATTCACTGCGGATTATGCCGATTATTACAGACGGATTTTAAGCGTCTGAGATTTGCTTAAGAATATCTAATCTGTACATATCTGTGTAATCTGTGGCGAATTAAGAGTTCCGGAAACTTCGTTTGTGCAGATTCTTCAGTTCGAAAGAGAGCATGATACGGAAGAATCCTATGATAAGGAATGCAAACGAAATCATATAAACGGCGTAGATAGCTCCGACCGTCGGTTGCCACAGGATAATAAGCGAGCATACGATGGCAAGAATGCCGAATGCAGTATACCAGCCCCACTCTTTTGTCCCGTACCTCTTTAAGTCCATTGCATAGCCTACCGAGGAAAATCCCCGGAACATCAGCCAGAAGGCGATGATAAACGGAATGACTTCCATGCTCAGCACAGGATAAGTCACCAGGTAGAGCCCCAAAATCATATCAATGACTCCTCCTGCCAGATACCAGCCCCAGCTGGATACCCTTTGGCGGTTGCTTACTGCAAAGGCAATTTCCAGCAAACCGCTGACCAGCATCGAGATGCTGAATAAAATACTCAATGCGGCATATCCGTTAAAAGGGAAGAACATTAGCCCCAGAGCTACGGCTACATACAGGATGCCGAGAATAAGTGAAACCCACCAGTTTTTTACTTCCTGTTTCAGCTCATCAAAAATTGTTTTCATGTAAATCTTAATTTAAAAGTGATTATTATAAGTTCGTTGGGGGAATAACAATCTGTGGTATGAAAAGTTTTATTGAACTTTTTCAGCATCCCGTTTGTTTCTCTATTGTATAAATTGATAAAATTATGGCTACAACAAAATTTAAGGGACAACCGGTAAAAGTTATCGGTGAGTTTATAAAAGTAGGAGCAGTCGCTCCTGATTTCGAGTTGGTAAAGACGGATTTATCTTCTTTCTCTTTGAAAGAACTGAACGGGAAGAATGTAATTCTTAATATTTTTCCGAGTCTGGATACCGGCGTTTGTGCCACTTCCGTACGCAAATTCAATGAATTGGCTGCCGGTTTGCCGGATACAGTGGTATTGGCTGTTTCAAAGGACCTGCCTTTTGCACATGCCCGTTTTTGTACGACGGAAGGTATTGAGAACGTAATTCCCTTGTCTGATTTCCGTTGCTCGGATTTTGATGAAAACTATGGCGTGCGTATGGCAGACGGACCGTTAAGCGGTTTGCTGGCGCGGGCGGTGATTGTTGTCGGTAAAGATGGAAAGATTGCCTATACGGAACTCGTACCGGAGATTACGCAAGAGCCGGACTATGAAAAGGCGATTGCGGCAGTTAGGAAATAACCTCTTTGGACTTAACTATGCAATAAAAAAACGGTGGATGAAGAAGGGCTGTCTTTATCCACCGTTTTTTATTCTTATTTTTTCTGTTTTATTCCTTTATAAATCAGGAAACCTACAACGAATATCGCAACCGCCAGAATGATATAACCGATTTCGTGGCTGTATTCCGTAGCCAATATATAGACATCGTTGGTTGTCTTGATGTCTGTGAACCGGTATATAAAATAGCCGAGCAGCGCCAGTATCGTGTTCCAGATTCCCGCACCGAGCGTTGTGTAAAGCAGGAACGAGCCTAATTTCATGCCGGCCAGTCCGGCCGGAATACTGATAAGCTGCCGTACTGCGGGGATAAGACGTCCGAAGAATGTGGATGCGGCGCCATGCTTCCTGAAGTACTCTTCGGCATGGCGTACTTTCGCTTCATCAATCAGGCACATATGCCCGAAACGGCTGTTGGCAAATTTATAGACAATAGGACGACCCAGCCAACGTGCAAGATAGTAGTTTATGAGTGCGCCGAGATCTGCGCCGATAGTTGCGAAAATAACGACAAGGAAGATATTCATACTGTCATCGGTCATCGCTTTCCATGCAGCCGGCGGCACTATAACTTCCGATGGAAATGGGATAAATGAACTTTCGATAGTCATGAAGATGGTAACTACCCAATAATTCAGATTTTCTAAAACCCATTTGATAAGTTCTGCAGATGATTCCATATATAATACTTGTGATTAATAATTTGTTTATGTCTTTAAAATAAACCTGCCCCGCCAAATATCTCTTTCACTCTTTTTATCATTTCATCCCGGTTTTTACAGTCCAGCAAATCCAGCATGTTTTCCAGGTCTTTTGCCTGAAACGGGTGTGCGCAAAGCTGGTTGTACTTTAGGAAGTTCTCCATGTCGTCGAGTAACAGATAAAGGGCGGTCAGCTTCTCGTTGATATTCTCGAAGTCGGGCTCCAGTTTCTTAACCTGCTCAAAAGCCGTTTGGGCATATTGTATATGACCCGTTTCCATGCTGCTCATGCCGATTTCATTCCAAGTATCGGCACACGGGGCACACTCTAAAGCCAAAGCCCATTTCTTTACAGCCTTGTCGAAATCTCCTTTTTCCATATACATACCTCCCTCAATCAGATAGGGTTCTGCATCTTTCGGGCCTATCTCATGGGCTTTCTTGAAAAACAGGTCGGCCTGACGCTTTTCGCCTAAGTTATAGAGGCAAATCGCTACATGCGCATATAAAGACGGCAACATCGTTGAGTCGGTATCTTTACTGTGTATGACCAATTCAAGATGCCGGTACCCTTCTTCCCAGTGTCCTTTGGATATTTCATTGAATCCGATGAACATATGAAGGAAATTGGGGCTGACGGCTTTATATTTTTCTGCCAGGGTATAATTCTCAAGCGCGCTTTCTTCATTTCCAAGTTGATAGAAAGCATGCCCTTTCATCATATAGGCATCGGCAAATTCTTCATCTGACACGATTGCATAGTCGCATGCCTCAATGGCTTTGTCAAACAGTTGCTGTTCGAAATAGCAACGTGCCAGTCCGAACCAATAAGGGGCTGAATAAGGATTCTTGTCTATCAGCTTGTTATAGAACATTTCGGCTTTATCCTTCAGACCTTGTGCCAGGAAACAGTCGGCTGTTACGGCCAGATACTCTTCTTCCTCGGCATATTTTTCCAATCCCCTTGTCAGCCATGGTACAGCCTTATCGGGATACCCCATATCAATATACATATAGGATACGTCCACGATGTTGGCCAAGTCCTCTTTGTCTTCTATGGAGTCAAGGAGTTGTTCCGCTTCATCTATTTTGCCTTCGCCTAAGAGAATATTGGCTTTCAGTACTTTTACTTCCGAGGAATAATCTTCGGTTATTTCCTCTATCACTTGTTTGGCCTTATCCCTTTCCCGGGCGTCCATGAAGAGATAAGCCTGCTCTACCAACAGAGGCGTACTGCCGGGGTGTAAGCTCAGCCCGTATTCTACGACTTCGGTAGCCTGGCTGTTTTTTCTGTGCATGGCATACCAGTCGGCAAGGTCGGCTAAATCGTCTGCATCCAGATAGATAGGTTTGTTCTCAGCTTTCGCTGCTTCATATTGTTCTGCAAGTTCTTGCAATTCCTTGTCTCTTCCGGACAACAGGTTCTTTTTACTCATCAATGTTATATTATTTGTTGATTTTCCCCCAAGTATCTTTCAAGCCTACGGTACGGTTGAACACCATTTTCTCCGGTGTAGAGTCGCGGTCTACATTGAAGTAACCGATGCGCTGGAACTGCAGGTAGGAGAGGGGCTTCATACCGGCGGCAAATTTCTCGATATAGCAACATGGCAATACGTTCAGAGAATCCGGATTTATCATTTCCTTCATGGCGGTCAGCGCATCGCAATTCTTTTCTTCGCGGATGGCTGCCAGTTCGTCGCGCGGATTTTCCACTTTCCACAACCGGTCGTAAAGGCGGACTTCCGCTTGCAGGCAGTGTGCGCAACTCACCCAGTGAATTGTGCCTTTTACTTTGCGGTTAGCGCCGGGCATGCCGCTTTTGCTGTCGGGGTCGTATTCGCAGTATACTTCTGTGATTTCTCCTGCATCGTTCTTCTTGCAGCCGGTACACTTCACGATGTACGCGCTTTTCAGGCGAACTTCCTGTCCGGGAGTCATGCGGAAATATTTCTTCGGAGCATCTTCCATGAAATCGTCGCGTTCTATCCACAGCTCGCGGCTGAATTCGATGTTGTGGCTGCCCTCTTCCGGACGTTCCGGGTTGTTGACGGCTTCCATTTCCTCAACCTGTCCTTCCGGATAATTGGTGATGACAAGCTTCACCGGATTCAATACTGCGGATATGCGGGTGGCGCGTGCGTTCAAGTCTTCGCGTACGGCACTCTCCAGCAAGGCAAATTCATTGAGGGCATCGTAAGTGGTATAACCGATTTTATCGATGAACTTATGAATGGATTCGGGTGAATAGCCGCGACGGCGGAAACCGCAGATAGTCGGCATACGGGGGTCGTCCCAGCCGTTGACAAGGCCTTCTTTCACCAAAGTCAGCAGGTTGCGCTTGCTCATGAGTGTATAGCTCAGGTTGAGCTTGTTGAATTCGTACTGGTGAGGACGGTGGTCGTTCAGGTCCTTGCCTTCTTTTACCCAATCTACAAAGAGGTCGTACAACGGACGGTGGGGAACGAATTCCAGTGTACACAAGGAGTGGGTTACACCTTCGAAGTAGTCGCTTTGTCCGTGAGCGAAGTCGTACATCGGGTAAGCTTTCCAGGTAGTACCCGTACGGTGGTGCGGATGTTTCACCACGCGATAGATAATCGGGTCGCGGAAGTGCATGTTGGGACTTGCCATGTCAATTTTGGCACGGAGCACCATGGCGCCTTCCTCTATCTCGCCGGTATTCATCTTTTGGAACAGTTCGAGTGTTTCCTCGATGGGACGGTTACGGTAAGGGCTTTCCACACCGGGTTGGGTAGGAGTGCCTTTTTGAGCGGCAATCTGCTCGGATGTCTGCTCGTCGATATATGCTTTGCCTTCTTTGATGAGGCGGATGGCGAAGTCCCATAACTGCTGGAAGTAGTCGGAGGCATAGTATTCGTTGCCCCACTGGTAACCCAGCCATTGAATATCTTCCTTGATGGCTTCCACATATTCCACATCTTCTTTGGTGGGGTTGGTGTCATCGAAACGCAGGTTGCAGACCCCGCCATGTGCGGCGGCAATGCCGAAGTCCAGGCAAATGGCCTTGGCATGTCCGATGTGAAGATAACCGTTAGGTTCCGGCGGGAAACGTGTCTGTACCTTTCCGTCGTTTTTACCCTCTTTCAAGTCGTTCTCTACTATTTGTTCAATGAAGTTCAGGCTCTTCTTTTCGCTTGTTTCTTCGCTTTTTATTTCTGCCATAATGCTATTGTTATTCGTATAGTGGTGCAAAAATACGACTATTTTTTCGTATATCGTTATTTCACGGGAATATATCCGCTCTTTTTTAGTGATTTCCTGTCCGGAAAGCGGCAGACATGAACCGTAGACTCCGGCTTGTGAAAGCCGGAGTTTTTTGCATGCGAATTAAAGCAACGCATGTTACATACTTGTTACACACGGCGGGTTTGTGTGTATTGTAACGGTTTTGTAACATGTTTGAAACATTTCCTTCAAACGATAGTCATACTGCCTTAATATTTCCTTTGTTTCTTTGTACGCGGAAAAACGTAGGCAATATGAAAAAAATACCACGTGCCGGTACGGGGCATTTCACGGCATGGTACTTCTCGTACCACGCGCTGGTACAGACACTACCACCCTTTGGTACAGTGAGTTTCATGCCGTGGTACGGGCGATACCATGCCTTGGTACGGACAGTTTCATGCGTTGGAACAAGTGATATGATTAGGCAATTGATAATTTTGAAATAGAAAAACATTATGGTGCAGTTTATCGAATCAGAGCTCGTCTTGCTGAAAAAAGAAATAGACGAAATGTGGACTTTAGTGTATAACCAGCTCGGCCGTGCCGGAGAAGCCGTACTGACTTTGGACCGCGAGCTGGCACAGCAGGTATTGGTGCGCGAACGTCGTGTCAATGCCTTCGAACTCAAGATAGACAGTGATATAGAAGACATCATCGCCCTCTATAATCCGGTTGCTATCGACTTGCGTTTTGTGCTTGCCATGCTCAAAATCAATACAAACCTGGAGCGTTTGGGCGATTTCGCCGAAGGCATAGCCCGCTTTGCGTTGAATTGCAAGGAACCGATTCTGGCAAGCGGACTGGTGAAGGAACTGCGCCTGGAAGAGATGATAAATCAAGTTTCGGCTATGCTTGAACTTGCCAAAAGAGCTCTTCAGGAAGAAAGTCAGGAACTGGCAACCGCGGTATTCGCCAAAGATAACCTGCTGGATGAAATTAATGCAAATGCCACTGCTGTTCTGGCAGATTATATCGGCAAGCATCCCGAAAGCGCACTCTCTTGTCTGAATCTGGTTAGTGTTTTCCGTAAGCTGGAACGTTCCGGTGATCATATTACGAATATCGCCGAGGAAATAGTGTTTTTTATCGATGCGAAGGTGCTGAAACATAGCGGACGTACGGACGAACACTATGCAGACGATAAGAAATAGTCAACTTTTTAGGATATTTTTAGTGTTTAATGGAAAATAGCCCTATATTTGCCCATTGAAAACGATTGCAGATGTAGAAATTTGCTTTGAAATGATAATAAAATCAAAAGAATTACAGAAAAGATGTTATAAGACATGTTTTTTAATTTGGTTGGTATCTTGAAAAGCGGCTATCTTTGCAACGTTATCCTGAAAACAATCTTTTTACCTTAAAAAAAACTAATACCTATTGAAAAC
>ERZ834798.899-NODE-899-length-30539-cov-5.520470_pt1 | contig 30539 bp, 30 predicted proteins | sample MGYA00519689_ERZ834798 | MGnify/ENA primary metagenome ERZ834798 (study PRJEB31850, sample SAMEA3708761) | human gut metagenome | biome: human gut; feature: human-associated habitat; material: faeces | place: China | collected 2014 ...
TTAATATAAAAAATTTTTAAAAATATATTGAAAATTAAATTATTATATTGTAATATCTGTTTAGGAGATGTTTTTCATATATCGCCGTAAGAGGAGGTGTATAACGAATTTTACGACAGATATGAAATCATAAGGGAACTATCTTGTTCCAGACATTCTAAAGTTTATCTTGTAAGGCACCGGATACTTGATGTATATCGTGTAGCCAAGATATTTTCGGGTAACCAGTATGAGGCCGACAGGCTGCTTAAGGAAGCCCATCTGATAAAGAATTTGAAACATCCCCACATCCCGGTTATTTATGATATTGAACAGAATATTGGAGAAGATAATAGTAGTATCTGCATTATTGAAGAATATATTGATGGTAAATCTTTGCGGCAATATGTTAATGATGAAACAGGTGCTGGCGGCAATCTGAGTGTTCATGAAATATGCCGTATTGGCGTTGAATTATGTTGTATACTGGAATATCTTCATGGTTTTAATGGCAATGGAATATTACACATGGATATTAAGCCAGATAATATTATGCTTGATATTAACGGAAAAGTTAAACTAATAGATTTTGACAATGCGGTTGCAGGTAATGCCGGAGTGTCAGTTGATAGCGGAAGTCCGTTGTATGCTGCACCGGAACAGTATAGTGGAGAGTATGCTGTGACGCAGTCGGATGTATATAGTGTGGGAATGGTAATTCTTTTTATGGTCTCACATGGTCATATTAAGACCGATAAGGGCCATAATTTAGCAGGGATACCGAGGCGGTATTCAAGATTGTATCATGTTATTGAAAAATCAATTCATCATCAATGGGGACTGCGGTACAGCAGTGTTACATTATTAAAGAATGAGTTGCAGGGGATAATGAGAAGAAGTGGCGGTACAATTGAAAAACACTCCTATATAGTACAGGTTGCAGGGGATAAGGCAGGTATAGGAACTACGCATACGGTAATGTGTATGGCACATTTTTTTAAGAAAAATGGAATTAGTTGTGTTGTCGTTGACAGGTCTGGAAACAGGCGTGTACTTCCGCCGTTTTTAAAAAACGGACTTATGGAAGATGGCTCTTATATATATAAGGGCATAAGGATAATTCCAGATTATAATGGAGCAATATCGGTGAGTGCGCAGAAAACGGATATTATTCTTGTTGATTCAGGACATAGTATGCGGGAGCTGGAAAATGATAAGGATATTATGGATATTGCTGTTGAGAATTATGCATATATAGAAGTTTGTGTGACTGGAAAGCATATATGCGAAGAGAATAAAAGGTTAAGAAAACTAAAAGAAGACAGGGTTTATATGCTGAATCTTGTAAGTGCCACACAGTTTTATGAATTAACAGATATGCTGAAAGGTAAAAAATGTTATCGTGAGCCATGCATATATGACTGGTGCGAGGATAATCCTATATTTGACGAAACAATGAATGATTTCTTACAGGATAACCTTTCTGAATTATGGGAAGATTGCAGACCTGATAGATTAAAGGAGTGTATTGGCAGGTTATATGAGAAGATTAGTAGTATCAGATATTTTAAAGGGGTTAAGAAAAAGAAAAGCAGATAATGATGAAGCGGCTATGAATTATAAGACTGTCGGACTGATTGGTTTATGCAGCGGTGCCGGAACAACGCAGCTTGGTATCATGCTTGCTAATTATTTTTCTAACGGACTGCATCTGAAAACAGCTATAGTAAGTGCTGGATTTGATGATTCATTTGACAGAATCAAAGAGGAAGAACAGGTTGGTAAAGTCAGGAATTATGCTGGCAGCAGACGGGGGTTTTCATATAAGGGGATAGACTTCTTTGGAGGTGTAAGAGAAGGTTTCGTCCATGTTATATCAGAGTATTATGACGTGGTTATAGTAGAGATTAATCTTGCTGGCCTGAAAGAAAAACTTGCAGATGGCTTAAGAGATGTTATGTCTTGCGAATGCCGTATTCTTGTTGGATCAATGGTTCCATGGAAATATGGAGAATGTATAAAGAGACTGGGGCGGATAAGAAGAATCTACAGTGTTAAAAACATGCCTATAGTTTCAGTTACGTGGCAGGAAAAACGAGCAAGGAGCATGGAACGTGAATTCGAACTCAGAGCATATAAAGCACCTATGGAGGAAAACCCTTTTGAGATGAGGGGAAGTGCCATAAAGGCTTTGAAGCAGGTTGTAACTTAAAATTTCATTTATGTCTGATTTAAAGGTCTAAAAGAAAATATATCGCAAATCATGCCCTATCTGATTCCTTTTGCGTAGTGTATGATTAAGTTCAGGGCATATCTTTATTATGGAAAATCTGTGATAAAGGTATGCCTTTACTTGCAACGGTATTGTATCAGGTGGTACAATATTATAATTGTAGTGAATAAGAAAGGCAGACAGATGAAAATAAAAGTTAATAAAAGGATTAAGGGAATTACTATTGCAGCGGCGGCATTGGTACTGATTATTGTCGTGGCAGTAATGTTTATTATAGTGAGATATACACCTGCCAAAGAGAAGATGAGTGGTTATACATATTATGGCATAGACAGGAATACGGATAAGGTTTTTGTTATAATAGATGGAGAACTGTATCCAGATACTGGAATTATATATGAAGGCCGGTATTATCTTCCACAGGAATTTATAGCAGATAATATTAACGTCGGATTTTATTATGATACAGAAAGTGACGCAGTATTATATTCGGATTCGGAATATATGTATACATATAAGAAAGGCGAAAATGTATATACGGACGATACAGGTAAGACATACAATACAGATTATTCTGTTGTAGTGGAATCAGAGGGAAAATGTTATGTCAACTGGGAATATGTTGCAGAGCATACAGATTGTGAATATGAATATGGCAATGAGCCGGAAAGGATTAACATAACTCTCGAAAGAGGAGAAAAGCAGTATGTAACTGCACAGAAAAAGACTGCTGTAAGATACAGAGGTGGAATCAAAAGTCCTGTTCTTGAGTATGTGCAGAAGGGGGACAGATTAGTGTACGAGGATGACCTTGACGACTGGATAAAGGTGACAACAGCGACAGGTTATACAGGATATATAAAGAAATCAGAGGCATCAGATACATTTGCGTATATAAGAGAAGAAAAGAATTATGAGACTCATAATTATAATATGAAAGATGATAAGATTACGCTTGCCTGGTTTCAGGTAAGCGGAGTGGCTGGCAATTCAGGAATAGACAATAATATTGCTACAGCGTCAGGTGTTAATGTGCTTGCACCAACATGGTATTCGGTTACAGATTCATCAGGCAAAATGTCATGTTATGCATCGGCCGGGCTGGTCAATAAAATGCATCAGAGAGGAACAGATGTATGGGCGCTTGTAAGTGATTTTGATACGAATGTGGATTTTGCTGCGCTTTATTCAAGTAAGAAGGCAAGAACCAACATGGTTAATACACTTATTAATGATGCAGAAAAATATGGATTTGACGGAATTAATCTTGATTGTGAGAATATTAAGAGTGCATATGCCAAAGATTATCTGCAGTTTGTAAGAGAATTGTCGATTGCATGTGAAAGAAAAGGCCTTGTGTTGTCAACAGATAACTATAAGCCAGAGGCATATAACAGATGCTATAATTTAAAAGAACAGTCAAGATTCGTTGATTATGTTATTGTAATGGCATATGATGAACACTATGCAGGAACAGATGCCGGTTCTGTAGCTTCACTTCCATTTGTAAAGGAGGCAGTTGAGGATACAGTACAGCTTGTTGGTAAGGAACATGTAATAGCAGGTATTCCATTTTATACAAGAATATGGACAACAACAGATGGAAACACAACAAGCAGGGCTGTTGGTATGCAGGCAGCAGTTGACCAGTTAAACAGTGACGGACAGGTTGCATTGTGGAATGATGACTGTGGACAGTATGTTGCTTCATATACTGTGGGAAATGCCACAAGACAGATATGGTTTGAAGAAGAGAAATCAATAGAGGCCAAGATGCAGGTTATACAGGAAAATAATGTGGCAGGTGTTGCAGGCTGGAAATTAGGTCTTGAGAAGTCATCAGTATGGCCAGTTATCAGCAAATATAATAAATAAAAGTAATATGCATAAACCTTCTGTAATAAATTAGTAAAGAATTACAGGTTTCGGAGTTGTTATGCCAGAAAAAGCTGATATAAGCAGGACACTTCTTCTGCCGTTTATGTCAATAATACTACTTGTTGCTGTCTACATGACAGCCAATGTACTTCTGCCATTAAAGGCCAGTGGCAAAGGCAGCAAAGAAAGTGAAGATGTGCAGGAGAGACAACATTTGTCAGATGATGCAGGTGATGGTGAAGTCGTTGAGATGAATATTAATTTTTCTGAAAAATGTATCGTTATTGATAGTGGGCATGGTGGCGCAGACCCAGGTAAAGTGGGGGTTGCGGGAACAAATGAAAAAGAGATTAATCTTGCAATTGCAAAAAAATTACAGGAACGGCTTGAAGATGCTCAGATTAATGTTATTATGACAAGGGACACAGATGATGATTTAAGCGTGGAGTCCGATAAGAGTAAAAAGAAAGCTGACCTGGAAAGAAGATGTGATATAATCAATAGCAGTGGTGCAGATATGGTAATTAGTATCCATCAGAACAGTTATGTCACACCTAAGGCAGAAGGTGCACAGGTATTTTATTATAAGAAGTCTGAGGAAAGTAAAAGAATAGCACAGATAATGCAAGGGATTCTTGGTGAGAAGTTAGGTACAACAAGGCAGATTAAGTCAGATGTTAATTATTACATACTGCTTCATTCCAAGCTTCCAACAATTATATCAGAGTGTGGTTTCTTGTCTAATCCAGAAGAGGAGCAGAGACTGTGTACGGAAGAATATCAGGAAAAAGTGGCTGATGCTCTGTATTGTGGTATAATAGAATATCTGATGATGAATATGAAGTAATGAAAGCTGGCGAAAGGTTTTATGGAAACAATAATAAAGAAGATAACACACACAGAAGAAGATAAGAAAATATATGAACAGGCAGGACAGATTCTAAGAGCGGGAGGGCTTGTGGCTTTTCCTACAGAGACTGTATACGGACTTGGTGCGGATGCACTTGATGCGAAAGCTTCAGCCAAGATATATGCTGCTAAGGGAAGACCTTCTGATAATCCTCTTATAGTGCATATTGCAGATGTTAATGCATTATACGATTTAGCCAAAGAGGTACCAGATAAGGCACTTGTGCTGGCAGAAAAATTCTGGCCGGGTCCGCTTACAATGATTCTTAAGAAAAAGGATAAAGTACCTGATTCCATAACAGGGGGGCTTGGAACGGTTGCGATAAGAATGCCAAGCCACCCTGTTGCAGCAGAGCTTATAAGAAGCTCAGGAGTATATATAGCTGCACCAAGTGCCAATACATCAGGAAAGCCAAGCCCAACAAGGGCAGAGCATGTAATTAATGATTTATCTGGAAGAATAGATATGATTATTCAGGATGATACTGTAGATATAGGTGTGGAATCTACGATTATTGATCTTAGTGAGGAAGTACCGACTATATTAAGACCTGGCTATATTACACAGGCTATGTTTGAGGAAGCTATTGGGAAAACAATAATTGATCCGGCAATTATGGGAAGCCTTAAAGAAGGCGTGATACCTAAGGCACCGGGAATGAAATACAAGCACTATGCACCTAATGCTGATGTGACCATTGTTGAAGGTCCACATGAAAAGGTTGTACAGTATATTAACAGGCAGGTGTCAGAAAAAGAAGCAGAAGGTCACAGATGTGCAGTTATGGCAACTGATGAGACAAAAGATAAATATATATGCAATGATATTGTTTCAGCAGGACATAAGGATGATGAGCTGAGTGTTGCAAGAAACCTGTATGCGATATTAAGGGACTTTGACAAGCAGAAAGTAGAGTATGTTTACTCAGAAAGTTTTGAGACAAAGAATGTGGGACAGGCTGTTATGAACAGACTTATCAAGGCAGCCGGGCATAAAATAGTTAAACTGGATTAATACATTTTTAAATAATGAAGATATGAGGATTTCCTATGAACACATTTGACAAGGTGATATTCGTATGTAATGGAAATACATGCAGAAGTCCGATGGCGGCAACTGTTATGGCTAATCTTAAACAGGATATTATATCGGAATCCAGAGGGATGGTGGTGCTTTTCCCAGAACCATATAATCCGAAGGCGGTTGCTGTTGCAGCCAAGCATAATATGATAATTCCGAACAATTCAGCAAAACAGTTGTTGAATGAGGATTTCGGAAATGATACACTTGTACTGGCTATGAATTCGCATATGAAACAGAAGATATATGATGAATTCAGTGAGGCAATTAATGTATATACTCTCAGTGAATATGCAGGAGAGCCTGAACAGGACATTGAAGATCCATATGGAAAAGGCATTGAAGAATATAATGCATGTTTTGAAATGATATGCAGGCTGGTTGGCAAGGTTGCAGAGTATCTGGATGGGTTGTCAGAAGAAAAAGAAGATAAAAAAGGAGAATAACAATGATAGCAATTGGTTGTGATCATGGAGCATTAGAATTAAAGGAGCAGCTTATAGAACATCTTAAGAAGAGAGGGATTGAGTGTAAGGATTATGGCACATATACTAAGGATTCATGCGATTATCCTGTATATGCCAGGAAGGTAGCTGAGGCTATTCTTTCAGGCGAGTGTGAGGAAGGAATTCTTCTTTGCGGAACAGGAATAGGAATGAGCATGGCTGCTAATAAGATTAAGGGAATAAGAGCAGCATTATGCAGCGACTGCTTCTCAGCACAGGCTACTAAGGAACATAACAATGCCAATGTATTATGTATGGGCGCAAGAGTTATCGGACCAGAGCTTGCTTTCAGAATAGCAGATACATTTTTAGATTCCAAGTTTTCTAATGATGAGAGACATATAAGAAGAATCAGCATGTTAGAGGATTAATAAATGGGTGATAAGAGAAAAGATTATATATCATGGGATGAATATTTCATGGGAATTGCAACACTTTCCGGTATGAGGTCCAAAGACCCCAATACACAGGTTGGTGCGTGTATAGTAAGCCAGGATAATAAGATATTGTCCATGGGATATAACGGATTGCCAAGAGGCTGTTCAGATGATGAGTTTCCATGGAACAGAGATGGTGAAGATAATAAGTATTTCTATACAACTCATAGTGAGCTTAATGCGATTCTTAATTACAGAGGCGGAAGCCTTGATAATGCCAAGCTTTATGTAACACTTTTTCCATGCAATGAGTGTGCGAAGGCAATTATTCAGGCAGGAATTAAGACTGTTGTATATGATTGTGACAAATATGCAGATACTGCATCTGTAATTGCATCAAAGAGAATGCTTAATGCCGCAGGTGTCAGATATTACAAGTATGAAAGAACAGGTCGCACAATAACGATTGACATGTAAAAAAGGGTCTGGAAACGAATAAGGTTTCCAGACCCTTTAGAACTTGTTATTCATGTGATTCAAGAATTCTGATGTATTCATTAAAGGTACCGTTATAGATGGCGGTAAGAAGCTTGTTAAGCTTGTGAAGCGCATCAGACATAAGCTCACAGCTTATAATATTCTCTGTAAGTGCATCGCCTAATTCATCAAGGTCGACAACACGGACGCGCCCGTTATTCTCAATTATGACATCTGCAAGAAGATCTGTGAATATATATGTATCAGAGACAGCATCATAAGAAGTGTCAATAATGTCACAATAGATATATGCAAGAGAGTTGTCTGCTTTATAGAATTTGCTTATCTTAAACCCTTCATTAATAACATAATATGATGTTCCATGTGTGAATTCAGCTTTGGGACGGAATGTGTTCCAACTGGTCACAATAGTATCAGAATCTAAGAATATTATGTTATCGTCCTTAAGATTAACGCATTCATCAGGAATAAGTCTTTTTCTGTATAATGTAGGCATATAAAATCCCCCTTTTCGGGTATAGTTAATAATACACAAAATATAATGACAAAATTATATCAGCAGATTAATTAAATTTCAATAAAAAGGGTTGAAAAATATACCTATAAATTGGTAAAATTAATGCAGACTTTTGTGAGGAACATGATATGAAGAATGATAGCAAAGCATTACGAAATATTGTACTGATATCCCAGCTCGCTATATGTGTGATGGTGCCAACATTTTTATGTCTGGCACTTGGAATATGGCTTGATAAAAGGTTTGGAACATGGTTTACGGTTCCACTGCTTTTTATTGGGATGGCAGCAGGTGCAAGAAATGCATATGTTCTGGCAATGGACACAATACGACAGGAAAAGCTTAAGAAAGATAAGGCACAGCAGGATGAAATCGACAGAAAGGTAGAGGAATACAGAAAGAAGCAGGAAAAAGATTCCAGTGAAATTAAGAGGTGATTTATGTTAAAAAGAATTAAAGATATTAATGAAGCTCTTCCGGGAATGCTGCTTATAGAATGTATTTATCTTGTTGTTGCCCAGATAATTATATTTATTGCTGTTCCGAATAAGATAATGTGTGCAGTGGGACTGCTTGCGGGATGTTTATATGCTGTATTCAGTTCATTTCATTTAAGCTTTACTATACGAAAGGTTGTGTATGGTGGGCATAAGCAGTCTTCAACACTTGTATTTGGGTACATTGTAAGATTTCTTGTAATGATAATACTGCTTGCATTATTGTATATCTTTAAGGCAGGAGATCTGCTGTGTGCAATTATTGGCATGTTCTCAGAGAAGATAGCGGCATATCTGTCGCCTTTATTGGACAAGAAAAGGTCCGCAAAAGGGGAAAACAGTACTGGGGAGTTTCCTCAGACTGATAAAAATATAATAGAAAAGGAGAGTGAGTAGGTGGGAAGCGAGAGTTTGACTACGATGGTGGCCGGAGATTCAAGTTTCATGATTAAGACGCTGTACACATTTAAGCTAAATGGCGTTTCATTGAACATTGACACAACACATGTGGCTCTGCTGCTGGTATCAGTCTTTATTCTTGTTATGGCTGTAATAGCAAGGATTAAGATTAATAAAGTCGATGCTTCAGATACACCGGGAATGTTCCAGAATGTCATAGAAATCATCGTTGAGATGTTAGGCACTATGGTTGATGGTATTATGGGTAAGAATGCCAACAAGTTTGTGAACTATATATCCACATTATTCTTGTTTATAATAATATCTAACATATCCGGTCTGTTTGGGTTAAGACCACCAACGGCTGATTATGGTGTTACTCTGTGTCTTGGTCTGATAACATTTATACTGGTTCAGTTTAATGGTATCAAGAAGAACAGGATTAAGCACTTTACAGCATTATTCCAACCGATATGGTTTTTATTCCCGATTAACCTTATTGGTGAATTTGCAGTTCCGTTATCATTATCATTACGTCTTTTCGGTAATGTAATGTCAGGAACAGTTCTTATGGGATTGATATATGATTTGCTCAGTCCATTCACAGTTGCATACCCGGCAGTTCTGCATGCGTACTTTGATTTATTCTCAGGCTGCATTCAGGCGTATGTATTCTGCATGTTAACTATGGTTTATGTTAACGACAAGATAGCCGATTAACGGCAAATATTTTTATTAGACGGAGGATTTTTAAATGAATATTTCAGGAAGTGAATTTATTAGTGCTATGTCAGCAATTGGAGCAGGTATTGCGATGATCGCAGGTGTTGGTCCTGGTGTTGGTCAGGGTATCGCAGCAGGTTATGGTGCATCTGCAGTAGGACGTAACCCGGGAGCTAAGTCTGATATTACTTCAACAATGCTTCTTGGACAGGCCGTAGCCGAGACAACAGGTCTTTACGGTTTTGCCGTAGCTATTATCTTAATGTTCGTTAAGCCTTTCGGAAACTAAGAAGAGGTGCGAAGATAATAGAAAGGAGGCCTACAATTGAATTTGTCAGGAAATACATTTGTTGCCATAGCGGCTGATGGACGATTATTCGGTCTGGATCCGCAGCTCCTTTTTGATGCAGCAGTAACTGCAGTCAATGTATTTGTACTGTTTCTTTTACTTACATTTATTCTTTTCAATCCTGTAAGGAATATGTTAAAGAAGAGACAAGACAAGATAACAAGTGACAGGGAGAACGCTGAGAACGATAAGAAGGAAGCGAGCGCCCTTAAAGCAGAATATGAGGCTAAGTTAAAGGATGCCCACAAGGAGGCAGAACAGATTCTTAGTGATGCAAGAAAGACTGCTATGCACAATGAGACCAAAATCATTGATGAAGCCAAGGCTGAGGCAGCAAGAATTATAGAAAGAGCTAATGTTGAAGCTGAACTTGAGAAGCAGAAGGTTGCTGATGAGGTTAAACAGCAGATTGTAACTGTAGCAGCTGTTATGGCATCTAAGTTAGTTGCCAGATCTATTGATGAGAAGGACAGCAATGCTCTTATTGAAGAGACTTTGAATGAAATGGGTGAGAAAACATGGCTAAGCTAATTGAAGCAACATACGGTGATGCTTTATTTGAGCTTGCCGTAGAAGAGTCCAGGGTGGATTCTCTGTATGATGAGGCCGGGGCTGTCATTGAAGCATTTAATGATAATCCTGAGTTTGGCAGACTGCTCAATCATCCAGAAGTTGAAAAGGGAGAAAAGGAAGGACTTATTAATAACATTTTCTCTCAGTTTGTTTCAGGAGATATGACAGGTTTGTTGATAACCATGGTCTCAAAGGACAGACAGAAAAAGATTGTTGATACACTTGAGTATTTTCGAAAGAGAGTTCTCGAATACAAGAAAATAGGAATTGCTTATGTAAGCACAGCAAAGCCACTCACTGATGAACAGAAGAAGGCTGTTGCTGGGAAGCTGTTAGAAACTACAGGATATGTTGATTTCCAGATGCATTATTCGGTTGATGAAAGTCTTATTGGCGGAATGGTAATAAGAATCGGTGACCGTGTAGTAGACAGCAGTATTAAGCATAAAATAGACGAACTTTCCAGAAGTCTGATGAAGATTCAGTTATAGGAATATCAGACAGGTTAGTTTAATTAATCAGAAAGCGGGTGCATAGAGCTAATGAATTTAAGACCGGAAGAAATCAGTTCAGTTATAAAAGAACAGATAAAGAGATATTCTACCGAACTTGAAGTATCAGATGTTGGTACTGTTATTCAGGTAGCAGATGGTATCGCACGAATTCATGGATTAGAAAAGGCCATGCAGGGAGAACTTCTTGAGTTCCCAGGCGAGGTATATGGAATGGTACTTAACCTTGAAGAGGATAATGTTGGTGCCGTTTTACTTGGTGATTCAAGAAATGTTAATGAAGGCGATACTGTTAAGACAACTGGACGAGTTGTTGAGGTTCCAGTTGGTGACGCATTGACAGGACGAGTTGTCAATGCATTAGGACAGCCTATTGATGGCAAAGGACCAATCGTTACAGATAAGTATCGTAAGATTGAGAGAGTTGCATCAGGCGTTATTACAAGAAAATCAGTAAGCGTTCCACTTCAGACAGGTATTAAAGCTATTGATGCCATGGTTCCTATCGGAAGAGGACAAAGAGAGCTTATTATCGGTGACCGTCAGACAGGTAAGACGGCTATTGCTATTGATACTATTATTAACCAGAAGGGTCAGGGCGTACATTGTATATATGTTGCCATCGGACAGAAGGCTTCAACTGTTGCAAGTATTGTTAAGACTCTTGAGGAATATGGTGCAATGGCATATACAACAGTAGTGGCATCTACAGCCAGTGAACTTGCTCCATTACAGTATATTGCTCCTTATTCAGGATGTGCTATTGGTGAAGAGTGGATGGAGAACGGTGGAGATGTATTAGTTGTTTATGATGATTTAAGCAAGCATGCTGCAGCGTACAGAACACTTTCACTTCTTCTTAAGAGAGCACCTGGACGTGAGGCTTATCCTGGAGATGTATTCTATCTTCATTCAAGACTTCTTGAGAGAGCAGCAAGAATGTCAGATGAATACGGCGGAGGTTCACTTACAGCACTTCCAATCATCGAGACTCAGGCAGGGGATGTTTCAGCATATATTCCTACTAATGTTATTTCTATTACAGATGGACAGATATATCTTGAGACAGAGATGTTTAATTCAGGCTTCAGACCAGCTATTAATGCCGGATTGTCTGTATCACGAGTTGGTGGTTCAGCACAGATTAAGGCTATTAAGAAGATTGCTGCTCCTATCCGTACAGAGCTTGCCCAGTACAGAGAGCTTGCATCATTCTCACAGTTTGGTTCAGAGCTTGATGCTGATACCAAGGAAAAGCTTGCACAGGGTGAGAGAATCAGAGAGATGCTTAAACAGCCACAGTACAAGCCAATGCCGGTTGAGTATCAGGTTATAATCATATATGCAGTTACCAAGAAGTATGTTATCGATATAGATGTTGACAGGATTCTTGATTTCGAGCAGGGATTATTTGACTTTATTGATACTAAGTATCCACAGATTCCAGAGTCTATCAAAGAGACTAAGGAACTGACAGCAGATAATGAGAAGGCACTTATAGCTGCCATCGAGGAGTTTAAGAAAACATTTATCCAGTAAATGTTTTGGAATGGAGGTAATAGTTTATGGCCTCAATGAGAGACATAAAAAGACGCAGAGATAGTATTCAAAGTACCGGTCAGATTACCAAAGCCATGAAGCTCGTATCTACTGTTAAATTGCAGAAAGCTAAAGGGAAAGCGGAAAGTACCAAGCCGTATTTCGACCTTATGTATGATACCGTAAAGAATATGCTTGCCAAGTCAGGTAATATCAATCACAAATATCTGAAAGCCGGAGATTCAAGTAAGAAAGCGATTATCACAATTACAGCGAACAGAGGACTTGCCGGAGGATATAATTCTAATATTACCAGACTTATAACAGGTAGTGATATTCCTAAGGAAGACGCACTTATATATGCAATAGGAACAAAGGGAAGAGATTTCCTTTCAAGAAGAGGCTATCAGATTAAAGCAGATTATTCAGATATGGTTGAAGAACCTGCGTATACAGATGCCAAGGCTATATGTAATGAGGTGCTTGATGCATTTACAAGTGGAGAAGTCGGAGAGATATATCTTGCTTATACATCTTTTAAGAACACTGTGGTTCATGAACCTAAGCTTATCAAGCTGCTTCCTGTTGATGCAGATTCAATGAAACAGGATGGAGCAGAGACTGATAATACACCTATGAATTATGAGCCGGGTGAAGAGGAGGCTCTTAACCTGATTATACCTAAGTATGTGTGCAGTCTTATATATGGAGCTATGGTAGAAGCTGTTGCCAGTGAGAACGGAGCGCGTATGCAGGCAATGGACAGTGCTACAAGCAATGCAGAGGATATGATATCAGATCTGTCGCTTAAGTTTAACAGAGCACGTCAGGCTTCAATTACACAGGAACTTACAGAGATTATAGCAGGAGCGAATGCTATCAATTAATAAAACAATGGAGGGAATAATGGCAGAGAATAATATTGGTAAGATTACTCAGGTTATCGGTGCTGTAATTGATATTAAGTTCACAGACGGTAATCTGCCAGAAATCAATTCGGCCATCAATATTAAGACTAATGACGGCGGTAAGCTTGTTGTAGAGGTTGCCCAGCATCTTGGCGATGATGTAGTAAGATGTATAGCCATGGGTCCTACAGATGGTCTTGTCAGAGGTATGGATGCAGAGGCGACAGGTGCCCCAATTTCTGTACCGGTAGGTGAACAGACTTTAGGAAGAATGTTCAATGTATTAGGTGATCCAATTGATAATAAGCCAGCGCCAGAAGTACAGGAGCATATGCCTATTCATAGAAAGGCACCTGCATTTGCAGAGCAGGCAACTAATACAGAGATTCTTGAGACTGGTATCAAGGTTGTAGATTTACTTTGTCCTTACCAGAAGGGTGGTAAGATAGGACTTTTCGGAGGTGCCGGAGTAGGTAAGACAGTACTTATTCAGGAACTTATCAGAAATATTGCAACTGAGCATGGTGGATATTCAGTATTTACTGGTGTTGGAGAAAGAACAAGAGAGGGTAACGACCTTTATCATGAGATGATGGAATCAGGCGTTATCGAGAAAACTACCATGGTGTTCGGACAGATGAACGAACCACCTGGAGCAAGAATGAGAGTTGGTCTTGCAGGACTTACAATGGCTGAGTACTTCAGAGATAAGGGTGGAAAGGATGTACTTCTTTTCATTGATAATATCTACAGATTTACCCAGGCAGGTTCAGAGGTTTCAGCACTTCTTGGACGTATGCCTTCAGCCGTTGGTTATCAGCCAACATTACAGACAGAGATGGGTGCTCTTCAGGAGAGAATCACATCTACTAAGAACGGATCTATTACATCTGTTCAGGCTGTATATGTACCAGCCGATGACCTTACTGACCCGGCTCCAGCTACAACATTTGCACATCTTGATGCTACTACAGTTCTTTCAAGATCAATCGTTGAGCTTGGTATCTATCCAGCCGTTGACCCGTTAGAGTCTACATCAAGAATTCTTGATCCGAGAATTGTTGGTGAGGAGCATTACAAGGTTGCAAGATCTGTTCAGGAAATCTTACAGAAATACAAAGAATTACAGGATATCATCGCTATCCTTGGTATGGACGAGCTTTCAGAGGATGATAAGCTTGTTGTTTCAAGAGCAAGAAAGGTTCAGAGATTCTTATCACAGCCATTCTTCGTTGCAGGACAGTTTACTGGTCTTGAAGGAAGATATGTTCCTGTAAGTGAGACTATTCAGGGCTTCAAGGAAATTATCGAAGGAAAGTATGATGACATTCCAGAGAGTTACTTCCTTAACTGTGGTGGAATTGATGATGTTTTAGCTAAGGTAGAGAAGTAGAAAAGAGGTTGTAATGGCAGATTTACAGACAATAAAGCTTCTGGTTAATACGCCGGACAGAGTTTTCTACCATGATGACGCTACATTTGTTGAACTTTCTACCAGTGAAGGCGATATAGGTGTTTATCCGGGACATATTCCGCTTACTGCAGTAGTTGTTCCTTGTGTTCTTAGTATACACAATGGTAATGATGTAAAGAAAGCTGCGGTACACGGTGGAATTATAGAGATTCTCAAGGATAAGATAACTATTCTTGCTGAGGTGGCAGAATGGTCAGATGAAATCGATGTAGAAAGAGCTAACGAGGCGAGACTGCGAGCTGAAAAGAGACTTGCCAGCCATGATTCTAATCTGGATATGGTAAGAGCAGAGGCAGCACTTAAGAGATCGCTTGCGAGAATTAAGGCTGTTAATTAAATAATATGTATAAACCTTCCATTATCTGGGAATATTTCGGGTGATGGGAGGTTTTTTATATGGTAAAGATATATAGATTTCAGAGGCTGATGATAGCAGCCGCAGTAATTATATGGGCAGTATTTGCCGGCAGACTTGTATACAAGGGCATAAAGGGTGAGACAATGGATGTTGTAGATACATTTTGTGAAAATGTGTACTATGATATAAGTGCCGACATATCAGCGACAGGAAAGCTTGACAATGGGATGTCGGATACAGCAAAGAAACTTATGATGACACAGATGGCAAAGACTCTGGGGCTTAACAGATATAATATAACGGAGGATGAAACAGGAATATATCTTACACAGCAATCAGTTAATGGCAGCGCGGATATATCAATAAAAAAGAGCAGTACAGGAGAATATTTTATAACTGATATAGAACTATATAAGGGATTTGAGAGCACTTCAGATTATGAAAAGCTGATGAAACAGGTGTTAGAGGAATATGGAATAGATACTCATGTAACAGTCAGCATGAAAGGAAGCATAGCCGGGGATATGTCACAGTATGATAAGAGCGAGGTCAGCGGTAAGATGCTTAAGATGCTGGGTGCAAAGACTGTGACTACGGGACAGATACAGGATTCATATGTTGTGTACGCTTATGCTAAAAGCGTTAAGGATTCTGTAAGCATAGGGAAGAATAAGATAAATGTTAATATAACAATGAATTATGACGAGACAAGGGGAGTGACGGATATACAGCTTTCAACACCGATATATAATGAGGATTTCTGATGATGATTTTTTAAGGCATGAAACTTGCTATTGTGGTTTTTGTCTAAAGAGATTAAAATAACCATGTATATCCAGAGGATAAATCAAGAAAAGATGAGGCAGATATGGAATTAAAAGAGCTTTTAGATAAATGTATTAATGACAGGCTTATTGATCTTACAATAAGCGGACAGAAGGTAAAGAATGAAGAAGCTGCGATGAGGGTTAAGATACGTCCTGTCCAGCTGAAAGATGAGATAAAATATCAGGCATCAGAATTCGTAGGGAAAAAGGTGCTTCATGCTAATTATTCAGAGGAAGAGATTAAGGCAAGAATTACAGAATATATGGAGAACACATTTAAACAGGCGCAGTTTAATATGACAGATGCGACTGCCACGGTGCTTAGTTCAAAGAAGGGCGCATGTACCTGTAAATATAAGAGGCTTGCACAGATAAAGAGTCAGAAGGATATGTCACACAACAGAACCAAGACATATATTCTTAAAGAGGGGGCAATTGTAAGAACAAGATATGATAAGTTCAGGCAGATTAATAGATTCCTTGAATTTATAGAGGATATTCTGCCACAGTTAGATAAGGATAAAGAACAGACAATAATTGATTTTGGATGTGGAAAATCATATCTTACATTTGCAATGTATTATTATCTCAAGGTTCTTAAGGGATACAATATAAGAATAATCGGGCTGGATTTAAAGAAAGATGTTATTGATCATTGCAACCAGTTAAGAACGAAATATGGTTATGAGAGACTCAATTTCTATGAGGGAGATATTGCTTCTTACAAGGGTGTTGAGTCTGTAGATATGGTTGTAACACTTCATGCATGTGATACGGCTACAGATTATGCACTCGCCAAAGCAGTAAAATGGGGTGCGAAGGTTATACTTTCTGTGCCTTGCTGTCAGCATGAGGCAAACAGAACAATTGCAGATGCAACTCTTTCACCTGTCATGGATTATGGAATCTTAAAGGAAAGATTTGCAGCAATAGCGACAGATGGTGCAAGGGCAAAGCTTTTAGAATCTAAGGGTTACCAGACACAGATACTCGAATTCATAGACATGGAGCATACACCAAAGAATCTGCTTATAAGAGCTGTTAAGACCGGAAAGCCTAATGCTAAGGCTTATGAGGAAGTACAGAATATGAGCAGGATGCTTAATATTGACCTTACGCTAAAGAAGCTTTTGGAGGATTAAATTGAAAAGAATCAGGAATTATAGTATATCAGGTTCTAAGTATTTTATACTTGGAGTTATATTTTTAGTTACGGTTATCATAACATTTATATCAATGAAATTTGAACAGATAATGCCGTCAGCAACCACTATGGCAGATGCAACCCTTCCAACAGTTGCAATGGATACAGAGGCAGGAACACAGTATAATGTGCTTCATGGTTACACTTCGGAGCTGGATTCCACATTATTCTATGGCAACATTACACCTGTTGCAAAGGACAGAAAGCTGACAGTTACAATTAATACATACGGAGAAGATATTGAAGGTGTGGCATACAAAATCCGTTCTTTAGAGGATAAGTCGCTTATCGAGAATACTGAGGTTAGTGATTATGATAATGCAGGCAGCAGTATAAATGTTACATTTAACATAAAGAATCTTCTTGATACCGGAAAAGAGTATGCGCTTGAGGTTGTGCTTAAGACAAAGAAGCATGAGGCAGTATATTATTACACAAGAATTGTTTATGGAGTGGATTATGACCTTCAGAAAAAGCTTGATTTTGTCATGGATTTCAATGCGTGTACATTTGATGACAGCAGACTTAAGGACATATCCGGATATCTTGAAACTTCAAGTTCAGGCGATAACACTAATTATGGAAAGGTAAATATTAACTGCTCATTAAGCCAGGTCGGCTGGGGAGACCTTGACCCATACGTAGAGAGTGATATTATGCCGGAGGTTATATCAGTTGATGATGATGTGGCAATATTAAGACTTAGTTACAGAGTTGGAGCAGCAAATGATTATTCATCAAGTGATACATATACAGTAAGTGAGTATTATAGAATACGGCAGACTAACAGTGGTTTCTATCTTCTTAATTTCGAGAGGGAGATGAATCAGGTATTTGACGCAAGGAACGACCTGACTTCAACAGCAAAGATTAATCTTGGAATTAATTCTTCAACAGATGTTAATTGTGCATCTGATGAAAAGGGAATATATACCTATTTTGTTAATCAGGGTTCACTGTGGTGTTTTAACAGCAGTTCACAGACATTTACAAGAGTATTCTCGTTCAAGGGTGAGGAGACTGATTCTGTAAGAGAAGGTTATGATGCCCATAACATTAAGATAATGAAAATAGAAGATAACGGAGATGCAACATTTTTAGTATCAGGATATATGAACAGAGGAGAGCATGAAGGACAGGTTGGCGTATCTTTATGCAGATATTCGTATTCAGATAATGATGTTACTGAAAGACTGTTCATTCCAATGGCGATTCCTTATAACATTCTCACACAGAACGTTGGTGGCGTTTCTTATGTTTCTAACGACAAATTCTATATACTTATAGATGAGACTCTGTATTCTGTAGACCTTGTAAGTAAAGAGGTCATGACAGAGATAACAGGACTTAAAGAGAATTCATATGCTGTATCAGATGCCGGAGATGCCATAGCATATAGTGTGTCAGGTGATATATGCAACACTGATACGATAAGAGTTCTTAATATGAGCAACGACAGCGCTTATGAGTTAAAGGCAGATGAGGCAGATACATTAAGACCACTTGGTTATATCGATTCGGACTTTATATATGGAATGGCTCATAAGGAAGATATTGTATCAGATGCAGATGGCAGCAGAACATATGCAATGTACAAAGTCGGTATTATGGATGTTGATTATAATATTATTAAACAATATGAACAGCCTGATATATATGTATCTGATACAGAGGTTGAAGGCAAGAGAATTACGCTTACAAGAATAGTGAAGTCAGGAAGCGGTTATGTGTCAACGAGCATAGACCAGCTTATCAATAAGGATGAGAATGTTGTTGAAAATGTTGTAAAGGCTGATACAATAAGCACAGACGCAAGGAAACAGGAATTATATATTGACCTTATAACCAAGGTAAATGATATATCTGTTAGTTACAGAACTTCAGGCGAGATTATATTTAAAGACAATACAAGTCTGGAACTTGAAGATGAATTCACATGGGATGGAAGGTACTATGTATATGGATACGGAACATTCCAGGGAAGCAAGACACAGCTTGAATCAGCAATAACTCTTGCGTATGACACATATGGAACAGTTGTGGATTGTGATTCAAAGTCTGTGTGGAAACGGTACAGAAGCACACAGGCATCAATAGACGGGGTTTTGCCGGTTATGGGTGGAAGTTCTCTTGAAAATGCAGTTACAACGGTATGTAATTATCTTGGGGCTGATTATAATGCCGCGGCTTACATGGAACAGGGGTATACAGCAGTGCAGACAATGAACATGATAAGCGGAGTACATGGAATAAGTCTTACAGGAATAACATGTGAGAAGGCATTAAGCTATGTCGGAGAAGGAAGTCTTGTGATAGCAAAGACCGGAGAAGACGAATATATAATCATTACTGCATATAATTCAAGTGAAATAGCATATATTGAATCATCATCCGGTTCAGTAAAGACTATGTCTATGAATGATGCTGGAAAAATGTTTTCTCAGGGCGGCAATATATATGTAACCTATTATAAGTGATGATATGCACAGGGATTGAATATTATGGCGAAGAAGAAATTATCAAAAAAGAAAAGAAGACGCAGATTAATAAGAAGACTTATACTTCTTACATTACTGCTGGCATTTGTTACAACACTTGCAATATTTTCACCAAAGATAGTAAAGATTATAAAGCTTGCGCAGGAGGCTAAGGAGCTTGTAAATAAAAGTTCCTTAGACACATTTATGGCATCAGGAACAACAGTTATATATGATACTGATGGCAACGAGCTGTGTACCATGCGTGAGTCAAAGGATATGTATTATGTTGATATAGGTCAGATACCGGATACATTACAGAAATCTTTTGTTGTTATGGAAGATAAAGACTTTTATAAACATAAAGGAATTGATTTCAAGGCTATAATAAGGGCTGTGATAGCTAATACAGAGAATGATGAAATCGTTCAGGGTGCAAGTACAATAACGCAGCAGCTTGCAAAGAATATATTCTTAAGTCAGGAAGTTACATGGCAGAGAAAGGTAAAAGAAATATTTGTGGCATGGGATCTGGAAAAGAAATATACAAAGGATCAGATTCTTGAATTCTACTTAAACAACATATATTTCAGTAATGGATATTATGGAGTAGGTGCAGCAGCGAGAGGCTATTTTGACAAAGAGGTAAGTGAGCTGACAGTTGCTGAACAGGTATTTATAGCGGCAATCCCTAACAATCCGACAAGATACAATCCACTGACTAATTATGATAACACAGTTGGGAGAAGAGACCTCATACTTGGAAAGCTGTATGAAAATGATATGATTAATTCCATGAACTATTACACTGCGCTTGATACGCAGGTGGTTCTGGCACAGCAGCCCGAGGTTTCAAAGAACAATTCTGTCGAGACATATGCAAGGCATTGTGCGACAGAGAGCATGATGCAGGCGAATGGCTTTGTGTTTAGAACGAATTTTAACAATGATGATGATTACGAACAATATAAAGAAATATATGAAAACAGCTATACACTGTTTCAGCAGAAACTACTTTCCGGAGGATACAAGGTATACACAAGTATCAACATGGATGTACAGCAGATGCTTCAGGATGCTGTTGATGATAATCTTAAAGGATATACCGCAGAAAAAGACGGAGTGTATGAAATGCAGGCAGCAGCTACCTGTATTGACAATTCAACAGGAAATGTAGTGGCTATTGTCGGTTCAAGAACTCAGGATTTAGAAGGATATACTCTTAACAGGGCATATCAGAGCTACAGACAGCCCGGAAGCTCTATCAAGCCTGTGATAGATTATGTTCCGTATCTTGAAAAGGGCAATACACCTGACACCATAGTTCAGGATGAATACATTCAGGATGGTCCGAAGAATGCAGATGGAACATATATGGGAAGCATTACATTAAGAACAGCGGTAAGTCTTTCACGAAACACAGTTGCATGGAATGTACTTAAAGAACTTACACCTAAGGTTGGCAGTTCATATCTTCTCAATCAGGGATTTCATAAAGTATGGATGGATAAAGAATACAATGCGATTGCCATAGGCGGCTTCACATATGGTGTGTCAACAGAGGAGATGGCAGGTGCGTATGCAACAATAGCTAATGAGGGCGAGTACAGAAGAGTTACATGTGTATCCCAGATAAAGGATACAAGAGGAAGAATAGTATATGATTCATCTGGCAGGGGGCAGAAGATATATGATGCTGAATCGTGCAGGATGATGACGGATATGCTTGAAACTGCTGTGAATGAAGGAACAGGACGCGGGGCAGCACCAGATAATGCAATTGTTGCCGGAAAGACTGGAACAACGAACTCTAATTATGATTCATGGTTCTGTGGATACAGTGCTTATTATACAGTGGCTGTATGGCAGGGATATGATTATCCTGCATCAATCCCACAGAGTCATACAAAGGATATATTCAGGCAGTTTATGCAGGATTCACATAAGGCTCTGGCAAAGAAGGATTTCCCTAAGTACAGACAGAAGTCAGATAATAAGGAGACAGAAACTGAATCTGTAAGTGAAACACAGACAGAAACGCAGTCAGTCAGTGAGACACAGTCAGTAACACAGACGCAGAAGGGCAGTCAGATCCAGTCGTCAAGTCAGATGGAAACAGGCACGGCAAGGGATAATGATGCAACTGCAGGCACCAGACAGGATAGCACGGCAGGAGGAAGTGAAAGCCGGGCAGATACAGATAAGCCGGCAGAGACTAAAGGGGATCTCTCAGGTTATTAATTGCAGATATATCGTAGATGTAAATAAAATAATACTTGCAGAAAAGCGGATTGTATGATAAATTTTAGTGGGGTAAACTTATAGAAATATAAGGACACAAAACTAGAAGTCTAAGGCTAACGCTATGATAGTTCGGTTGCATTTAGGAAATGTTTCTTAAATGCAGCCTTTTTTTGTTTTAGCAGAGACTTGAAAATAATTGTTGATAGTGTCAAATGGCACACGAAATTAATGTATAGCAGGGAAAACCTACTAAAGTTGCTAAATATGATGAAGTGGTAGGTTTACTAAGGGGATTGCTTATGAAAAAGATATTGATAATAACATTAATGGTTATATGTATGATTTTCAATATAACAGCATGCGGAGTAAAAAGTAATAATACCAGTAAGTCGCCATTAAGACAAACAAAGGATATGGCAGAAAATGTCTATGATGCCATAAAGAATCATGACAGTGAACAGCTAAAAGAACAGTTCTGCGAAAGGCTGCAGCCGGGGAAAGAGACAGCGGTAGACAAGATATATGAATATATTGATGGAGAAATAGAAACGCTTGAGACAGATTTTGAAACAGATAATTATGCTGACACAGGAGGTGGAGAAAATAGAGGAGATAAATTGTCAAAGGGATTTAGTTTCGGTATATATGTTGTTTCTGATAAAGGCACAAGATATGAAATTGTAGGAAAAGGAGATGTAATTAATACTATTGAACCTAAGAATCAGGGACTGCAAACAATAATTATATATCGACAGAATGAAGATGGAACATGGAATTACAAAAACAATGTCTTTAGAGTAGGAAGTGAATTAGATTAAGCGTTGTAATGGAATGTCGGATGTATATTGGAGAACAGTTATGAAAAAAGTAATAACACTATTTTTAATTTGTATATTGATAATATTTAATACCATATCATGTGGATCTGATTTGAACAATAAAAGTGAAACAATATTAGAAAAAACTGAAAAACTGGCAGAAAATGTCTACGATGCTATAAAGAATCATGACAGTGAGAAGCTTAAAGAACAGTTCTGTGAAAGATTACAACCGGGTAAAGAGACGGCAGTAGACAAGATATATCAATATATTGATGGAGAAATAGAAACACTGGAAACAGATTTTGAAACAGAACACTTTGCAAGAGCAGGTGGTGGTGGAAAGACAAGGGGAGATAAATTATCAAAAACATTTGTGTTTGAAATAATCATTACCACAGATAAAGGAACCAGATATGAAATAGGAGGTAAAGGCGATATCATCAATACAATAGAGCCGAAAGACCAAGGATTACAGGTGCTTCGTGTGTATAAGCAGAATGAAGATGGAACATGGGATTATACAGATGATTATCTACAGATAGGAAGTGAACTTGATTAAATATCATAATGAATAGCTTAAATAAGCCGTTTAATTATGAATGAAACATTTATAAAATTATGAGAAAAATATTAATAATGTCATTAATGGTTATATTTATAATTTTCTATGTAACAGCATGTGGAGTAAAAAGTAATAATACCAGTAAGTCGCCATTAAGACAAACAAAGGATATGGCAGAAAATGTCTATGATGCCATAAAGAATCATGACAGTGAACAGCTAAAAGAACAGTTCTGCGAAAGGCTGCAGCCGGGGAAAGAGACAGCGGTAGACAAGATATATGAATATATTGATGGAGAAATAGAAACATTGGAAACAGATTTTGAAACAGATAATTATGCTGATGCTGGGGGCGGGGGAGAAATTAGAGGAGATAAATTATCGAAAACATTTGTTTTTAGGCTGGTAATTATTACGGATAAAGGAGTTAGATATAAGATTGGGGCAAAAGGCGATATCATCAATACAATAGAACCGAGAGACCAAGGACTACAGGTGCTTCGTGTATATAAGCAGAATGAAGATGGAACATGGAATTATTCAAAAGGTTACTTGCAGATAGGAAGTGAATTAGATTAAGAATTAAGATAAAAAACCGGAACCCGACAATTAGTCAAGTTCCGGTTTTTAGTATAAATATTACTTGAATTACTTACCGTAATGAAGTTCGTTATATTCCTTAACTCTCTGCTGGATTCTTTCAACAGGGCTTAAGAGGTTGCTGATAGAAGAATCATGGTTAAGTGTATCAATAAGAAGAGCCATGTATTTGCTCATATCAACATTGATGTACCAAGGCTTAGAGAGAAGCTCTGTTGGCTGGTACACAAGGTTAGTTGTAAGGATTCTGTCGATAATACCATTCTCATATGCTTCATCAAACTTCTTGAAGCCGTTAGTGAAAAGACCGAATGTAGTTGCACAGAATACTCTGCTTGCACCACGCTTCTTAAGCTCAGAAGCAACATCAATCATACTTTCACCAGAAGAAATCATATCATCAATGATAATGACATCCTTGCCTTCAACATTAGTTCCAAGGAACTCATGTGCAACGATAGGATTACGTCCATTAACAATCTTAGTGTAATCTCTTCTCTTATAGAACATACCCATATCGACGCCGAGCACGTTGGAGAAGTATACGGCACGCGCCATCGCTCCCTCGTCCGGGCTGATGATCATCAGATGATCGTTGTCGATCGTCAGATCTGGAACGGAACGAAGAAGGGCTTTTAAAAACTGGTAGGTTGGCATGAAGTTGTCAAAGCCGCCGAGCGGAATTGCGTTCATGACACGAGGATCGTGTGCGTCGAAGGTGATAAAGTTGGAAACACCCATGTTCATCAGCTCCTGCAGAGCAAGTGCGCAGTCGAGAGACTCACGTTTGGTGCGCTTATGCTGTCTTCCTTCATAAATGAAAGGCATGATTACGTTGATCCGGTGTGCTTTTCCTGTTGCAGCAGCGATGATACGTTTCAGATCCTGATAATGGTCATCCGGTGACATGTGGTTCTCGTAGCCGCAGACCTTGTAGGTGATGCTGTAGTTGCAGACATCAACCAGGATGTAAAGATCGGCACCGCGGACGGATTCGTTGATCTTTCCTTTTGCTTCGCCGGAACCGAAACGCGGGCACTCGCAGTCAATCAGAAAAGAATCCTCGGAATATCCGGAAAAGGAAACCACGTTGCGGCGCTCGGCGAGCTCTTTACGGAACTGAACCAGATACGCATCAACTTTTTTTGCCATTTCCATACTGCCCGGCAGAGCTGCGAGCTTTAACGGAGCAACCGGAATGGAATTTTCAAGTAAATCTAAATTAGCCATACAAACCTCCAGTAATCGACATTTTTTACAAACCATTTACTTCCTATTTATATCATCTTAGGAAAGGGCGCGTCAAGCAAAAAACGAAAGAATCCTTGCTTTTTGTGCAGGTTGTTGTTATTATAATGGATGAATGTCCGGAAGGTATGCAAAAAAAGCACGCTTTTTACTGGGCAAAGAGAAGTTATAAAGAAGTAAATGGAAAGGCCAAAACGTAAGATCTGTGAAAAACAAGACGAAACACATTATTAAGACAATAGAACCGGGCAGTATTGCCGAAGAACTGGAACTCGAACCGGGAGATGAACTGCTCCGCGTGAACGGGGAAATCATCGAGGACGTCTTCGATTACCACTTCCAGACCAACGACACGTATCTGGAACTCACGATCCGGAAAAAGGACGGCGAGGAATGGGACCTGGAAATCGAAAAAGAGTATGACGAGGAAATCGGCATCACATTCGAGAACGAGTTCATGGATCAGTACCGTTCCTGCAGCAACAACTGCATTTTCTGCTTTATCGATCAGATGCCGCCGGGAATGCGTCCCACCTTGTATTTTAAGGATGACGATTCGCGTCTGTCCTTCCTGCAGGGAAACTATATTACACTGACCAACATGAGCGACCACGATATCGACCGGATTATCCGCTACCATCTGGCACCGATCAATATTTCGTTCCAGACAACGAACCCGGAGCTCCGCTGCAAAATGCTGCACAACCGTTTTGCGGGCAATATCTTTCCGAAGGTCCAGCGCCTTTACGAGGCGGGAATCGAGATGAATGGACAGATTGTGCTCTGCAAGGGATACAACGACGGCGCAGAGCTGGAGCGCAGTATTTCGGATCTGTCAAAATATCTGCCGCATCTGAAAAGTGTTTCGGTTGTCCCGGTCGGACTTTCGAAATACCGCGACGGACTGGCGCCTCTGGAACCGTTTACCAGGGAGGATGCAAAAGAAGTTCTTGCCACGATTCACAAATGGCAGAAAAAGCTGTATGAACAGTGGGGACTTCACTTTATCCATGCTGGTGATGAATGGTATCTGCTGGCGGGAGAGCCGATCCCGGAGGAGGAAAATTACGATGGCTATATCCAGCTGGAAAACGGAGTGGGAATGCTCCGGCTTCTGGAGGACGAGGTTGCGGAAGAACTTTCGAAACGAGAAGGGGACGACCGTCACCGCCATGTAACGATTGCGACCGGAAAAGCTGCGGCGCCGTCGTTGGAAAAACACATGCAGAAAATTCGTGAAAAATATCCGAATGTACAGGCGGAGGTTATCACGATTATCAACTATTTCTTTGGAGAATCCATTACCGTATCCGGTCTGATTACCGGAAAGGATCTGATGGAGCAGTTAGAGGGAAGAGATCTTGGCGACTGCCTGCTGCTTCCGTGCAACATGCTCCGTTCGGGAAAAAACGTCTTTCTCGACGATGTGACGGTGGAAGAGGTGGAAGAGCGCCTGAAAACACCGGTACAGATTATCGATGAGCCGGGCAGCGACCTGGTGAAAGCCGTTGTGGAGGAAAACCAGGAGACGATACACAGAAGGAGAACAATGTATGAGCAAGCCGATTGTAGCAATTGTGGGCCGGCCGAACGTGGGTAAATCCACCCTGTTTAATGTATTAGCCGGAGACAATATTTCGATTGTAAAAGACACACCGGGTGTAACCCGTGACCGTATTTATGCCGACGTGGAGTGGCTGAACCACAAATTTACGCTGGTAGACACCGGCGGTATTGAGCCGGAATCCAAAGATATCATTCTCTCCCAGATGAGAGACCAGGCGCAGATCGCCATTGATACCGCAAATGTCATCATCTTCATCACTGACGTCCGTCAGGGCCTTGTAGATGCCGATGCAAAAGTAGCTGATATGCTCAGAAGAAGCCGCAAGCCGGTTGTGCTGGTGGTCAACAAAGTCGACAACTTCGACCGTCAGATGATGGATGTTTATGAATTCTATAACCTCGGCATCGGAGAGCCGCACGCCATTTCCGCATCCGGAAAGCTCGGCATCGGCGATATGCTCGATGAGGTGACAGGATACTTTGATCCGGAGATGGAAAACGAGGAGGAGAGCGAGATTCCGCGCATCGCCATTGTCGGAAAACCGAACGTCGGAAAATCCTCCCTGGTCAACAAACTGCTGGGCTCGAACCGTGTCATCGTATCCGATATCGCCGGAACGACGCGCGATGCGATCGATACCACGATCATGCACAATGGAAATGAATATATTTTCATCGATACCGCAGGTCTTCGAAAGAAAAACAAGATCAAAGAGGAGCTGGAGCGGTACAGCATCATCCGTACAGTATCTGCCGTAGAGCGCGCAGATGTCGTTGTTCTTCTGATCGATGCAACCGAGGGTGTCACCGAGCAGGATGCCAAAATTGCCGGTATCGCCCATGAGCGTGGAAAAGGTATGATCATTGCGGTAAATAAATGGGATGCCTTGGAAAAAGATGACAAGACGATCTACCGCTTTACCGAAAAAGTAAGAAATACATTGGCTTACATGCCGTACGCAGAGCTTCTTTTCATCTCTGCGAAGACAGGACAGCGTCTTCCGAAGCTGTTCGAGACGATCGACATGGTTCTGCAGTACCAGAACCTGCGCGTACAGACCGGTGTCCTGAACGAGATTCTGACCGAGGCAATGGCAATGCAGCAGCCGCCGTCAGACCGTGGAAAACGACTGAAAATCTACTACATGACACAGGTTTCGGTCAAACCGCCGACATTTGTTATTTTCGTCAACGACAAAGAACTGATGCATTTCTCCTATGTTCGATATCTGGAGAATAAAATCAGAGAGTCGTTCGGCTTCCGCGGCACACCGCTGAAATTCATCATCAGAGAACGAAAAGAGAAGGAGCAGTAAAGAGTTATGGTACGGATCATATGCCTTTTGATCGGATACGCATTTGGCCTTTTTCAGACCTCATATATTTATGGAAGGACGAAGGGAATTGATATCCGGGAACACGGCAGCGGAAACGCAGGAACGACCAACGCGCTCCGGACTTTAGGGAAAAAAGCAGGCGCCATCACGCTTGCCGGCGACTGCATCAAATGCATTCTGGCGGTCCTGACGGTACGTCTGATCTTCGGTGCATCGCACCCGGAAATGTTGAAACTGCTGACGGTGTATGCTGCGGCCGGAACGATTCTCGGCCACAACTTCCCGTTTTACTTAGGCTTCCGCGGCGGAAAAGGAATCGCTGCGACCGCGGGTCTGATTATCTCGTTTGACTGGAGAATCACGCTGGTCTGTGCAGCGCTGTTTTTCCTGAATCTTGCAGTAACACACTATGTTTCCCTCGGTTCCATGATGGTTTACGTTGTCTTTTTTGCAATGGCCGTTATCATGGGACAGGCGGGCTGCTTTGCGCTGGAACCGCCGTATCTTTATGAGATGTACGTGGTGATCGCACTTCTTGCCGTGCTTGCCTTCTGGGAGCACCGTGCAAACATCAAGCGTCTCATCGCGGGAACAGAGCGGAAAACGTATTTATCCAAAAAGTCGGAGAAATAAAATATGGCAAAGATTAGCATCATCGGAGCAGGAAGCTGGGGAACCGCACTTGCCATTTTGTGTGCAAACAATGGACATCAGGTTACGATTTGGTCAAAGGTGAAAGCAGAGACCGATATGCTCAAAGAGCATAGAGAACATCTGGAACGTCTGCCTGGTGTAAAACTTCCGGATAGTATTGTGATTGAAGAAGATTTGGAAAAGGCATGTACCAATCAGGATGTTATTGTATGGTCAGTCGCTTCTCCGTTTGTCCGTTCGACGGCACAGGAAGCAAAGCCTTTTATTAAGGATAATCAGATTATTGTAAATGTCGGCAAGGGAATCGAGGAAAATACATTGATGACATTATGCGAAATCCTTGAGGATGAGCTGCCGATGGCCGATGTCTGTGTGCTTTCCGGACCAAGCCATGCGGAAGAAGTTTCCCATGGAGTACCAACAACGGTTGTTGTCGGAGCAAAGACGGAAAAGACGGCGATGTTTGTACAGGATGTATTTATGAGCGACCGCTTCCGTGTATATACAAGTCCGGATATGATTGGTATTGAACTTGGCGGTGCATTGAAAAATGTGATTGCTCTGGCTGCCGGTATTCTGGACGGTATGGGACTTGGCGATAATACGAAAGCTGCTTTGATGACACGCGGAATTGCTGAGATTTCCAGACTTGGTGTGGAACTTGGCGGAAAAATGGAAACATTCTGCGGTTTATCAGGTATTGGTGATTTGATTGTAACCTGTATCAGCACCCACAGCCGGAATCATAACTGCGGTTATATGTTAGGGCAGGGCAAAACGTTAGAGGAAGCAAAGAAAGAAATCAAGCAGGTTATCGAGGGCGTAAACTGTGCAAAAGCTGCGATGGCACTTGCCAATAAAAACCACGTAACAATGCCAATTGTGGAACAGATTAACGCAATTTTGTTCTCCGATAAAACGGCAGAGCAGGCAGTGGCAGACTTGCTGATGCGCGATAAAGTCAGTGAGTACAAGAGTTTGACGTGGTAGGGAATGCCTAAACGTAAGCAGAAAGTCTAAAATACAAATATTTGCCAGCGGATTTTTGCACTTGTAGTGAATTAAAAATCCGCTGGCTTTTCAATACGGATATTTTTTGTGCCGGCAGCCATTAAGGCAACTCTGTTTCGTAGATTTTAGCGAAAGAGTTGTTTTTGCTTGGAAAAATTTAACAAGTTATGCAACGCTTTTCTGATTTTATGAAATTAGCGTTGTTTTAGTGCTGTTTTTAACTTATTTTAGTCATTAAAACAGGAAAAAATGCAACGTTTTATGTTTTTTTTTGCAATTAAAGTTGTTTTGGTATCTTCATGATAAATTGGTGTTGACACGTAAATGTGTGTGTGATAGTATATGTATAACAGTTAGGGTGCTTTGTGATCCTGACGTTATCTATCAGTACGGGCTTGTACTGGTTTCGACAGGCCAGCTGAAGACGGTGAAGCTATCCGTGGACTGTGACCACGTTAAAACGCAGACTTAAATTTAAACGCTGATAATAATAAATTAGCTTACGCTGCCTAATTATGGCGGCTGTTGTGCTTAGGCGTCCTACAACCTAGGTTACAGCATCATTCCTTTGTAGGGAACCTTGCCGGTAAAGCTTTGAATTGGTAAGAGAAACATGAAGCTACTGATATTTAGTGGGTGTTAGTTCCCGCTATTTGGAGGGAATGGTTTTCGTAAGAAA
>ERZ834798.916-NODE-916-length-30211-cov-2.900086_pt1 | contig 30211 bp, 36 predicted proteins | sample MGYA00519689_ERZ834798 | MGnify/ENA primary metagenome ERZ834798 (study PRJEB31850, sample SAMEA3708761) | human gut metagenome | biome: human gut; feature: human-associated habitat; material: faeces | place: China | collected 2014 ...
AAAAGTATTATTGCAATCCCCAATAACTCAATCTTAATTCCTTTCATCGCAAATATCTTCGTTACAAACTACGATTTATCATTCTTATATTTTTAGACGAACCTTATAGCATATACATTTCAATAATAAAATTTACCCAAACACTTCCTTCAATCTTTTTATATCCGGTTTGGTCTGCATCATCAGATAAGCATTTTTCAAATACCTTCTTCCTTTTTCTGTCTGCTCGCAGTTGAATATAAAGGAATCCCTGCGGTACATCAGCCATTCATCAAGCGGGAGTGCTTTCACCTTATTAACGGGAATATTGCAGTAATCTGCAATCATTTTGTTGCTGTAGCTGTAAATCTCCCAATGAAAGGCCCCATTATCTTTTATGGGATAATAGGGCAGCATTAGTTTGGGTCTTTTTGAATGGAAAGTACAAAGTCCATATATTCATTGGCAATGAAGTCTTGGATTTCCTCTACATCATAGCTTAAAACATCATTTCGGCTGATTTTAAAGCCGTTTTTATTTTGGTTTAAAAGCTGCTGAAATACGGAATAAATATTTTTCACAGCCTCGGTTTCTTCCGCCGCCTGCATCTCGGAGATGGCCTCCAACACATATCCGTTTGGTGGGAGGAGAACAATAACCTTTCCGTTTTTCAGCTTTACAGGCAGTGTTTTTTGCTTTGGTTTTGTAAAATCATACATGGCAATTCTCCTTTATTCTTCTGTCACTTCTGCACCGACACCCCAGTTGATTAAAAGCTTATGACCTTTGCCGTCAAGCTTTTCCGTTGCCTTAAAATCAAGGTCGCAGACAGTCATACTGTCTTTCTTTCGCTCAAGGGTAAAACCGCCTTCCAACTGACCGATAATCATAGCAGACATACTGCCGTCTGCCGCAGCAAAGACAACAGCATAGTATTTATCCTTAAAATTCTTAATGCCGCCGATATAAATGTTTGAACTTTTATCGGCATTGTCTGTAGTAATCTCCGAGTTGGGTGCCATAATGCCGAAGGTGTCGGGCATAAATGTACCGATACTGCCTTTAATGCCGATGTCCTCCCCGGATAAAATTTTTCTTGTGATTTCCTCCATATCGTCCTTATAGGTATCAATGGTAGGCGTATAATAAATAGATGCACCGCCGGAGAGATAGCCTTTTCGGTTGTCTTCTATGGCAATCTCAGATATTTTGGGAACGGCACTGCCTTTTTCATACTCCTTGATATACATATATCCGGAGCCGATGGCAATGTCCTCCATCTGTTTTTGTGCCGTTTCGGGTATTTTCATATTTTCACACTCCAATCTTTTTATAAATACTGATGGCATAGTAAGTTACATATAAATCTGCATCATCAAGCCATACTGTTTCCGAAGAAAAAGGAATGCCTGCCTCATTTAGCAGACATTCCAGTTTTTGTTCGGATTGTATGTCCTTCTTCAGTGTATAAAGTTCTATATTGTAATCATAGCGGTACAAATTGTTTCGGTTATCACAGCCTTCCGCTTTTTTATCACTTAAAAAACAGAGAAAAGGCGGTTTTTGATTATCCGGAAAATGACTGTAAGCAACGGGAAGTTCTGTTTTATCTAAAAAAGCTTTCATTTCTTTTTCATCCATTTTGCAGAACCTCCCTAATTCGCCGTTCTACGGTTTCCTTTGCCTTTTCTTCATTTGGCTTGATATGCGGATAAGCGGCGGTTCTTCCGCCTTTTGTATGCACCTGCTTTTGTTTTCCATTTGTTGTGCCGACAAAATTTTGATGTCCTTTTTCCAGAAGATGTGTCAAGTATCCTTGCGTGTTATAAACCTCGTACTGAACATAACCGTTTCTTTCTGTTTTCTTTATTTTCCAACTTTTTGCATACTTTTTTCGGTTGCCCTTGGGACTGTCTATTTTCAGATTTTCTTTCAGTGTTTCACTTTCTTCCTTGCAGACCTCGGTTATTTTTTCTGATGCTTCTTCGGTGTACTGCTTGATGCAGTTTAGGATTTCATTTGTCATTTCCTGTACCGGTACTTCCATAAGTCTCCTCCGATTCTGCTTTTATTTTTACTGTTTTGCCGTCATAGTCTGCAAAGTCGACTTGAATTATGTTGTAGGTTTTCTCTCGAAACACAATACGGTAATCCACAGCGGAAAGCTCTGAAAGCTTTTTGCAAAAGCGAACAGCAAAGGCTGCAGAGTTCAGTTCCTCCGTATCTCCTTTCTGCTGTTCCTTTCCGCCTGCGGTTTTAACAGATGCAAAACAGGAATAAAAATCCTGCCACTGCAGAATAACATTTCCAACTTCATCTGTTTTTGAAATGGCTTTTTGAATTTGGATCCGCTGATTCAAATTTGCAATTTCCATCAGAACACGCTCCTTCTCACACCTTCAAGAAGTGAGCGAAGGGAAATCGTAAGCTGATGATGGTCTGCATCTTCTCTGTGTTCATACAAATAAGCTACTGCATACATCACAGCTATCTTGGATGACGGAATTGCCCCTAACTCATCCACCGATAATCTTGCTATATCTGCACAAAGGTTCTGTCCAGTTATAATGAAGTTTTCAATTAAGGCATCATCGTCATCAAAATCTACACGAAGATAACCCTTCATCTCATCAAGGCTTACAATCATATCACTCACCACCTCTTAAAAGAATGTGACACCCTATGACCGACATTTCCTATATCTATATATAGGCTTTATTTTTTATTCCTATAGAAAAGGATAGTAAATAGCCGTCATAGGGTGTCACACTTAATTATTCTTAACCCTTAGCACTTGCAGTTTCTTCCTTAAGCTTTAAGATCTTTACTGCTTCTGGAAGGATAAGCTTACCATCAACTCTTTCCTTGGCTACATAACCGACCATGCCGTTACCAGCGAAAAGTTCACGCAGTTCTGCAAAAGAACGAGAACCACGGTCACCGATGTTGTAGTAGCTGTAATCACCGAAAGCAATGGCATTAGCAGGAGCAAAAGAAGAAGTGTGTACGGCATAGCCAAGCACTCTGTCTGGTTCTCCTTCCTTGTAAGAAGGCTGCCAGATATATGCACCATTGTTGTCCTTCAGCTTTCTAAGAGAAGCAAGTGTAGCATCATTCATGATGAAAGATGCGTTTTTGCGATAAGGTCTCTTAAGTCCATACACAAGGTCGATAAGGTCATCGGACTTGATAGCTGATGTAAGAGTTCCTATAATCTGTCCGCCGCCTGCTTTAGCAAAGATGCCGGTAGGCTTGCCCTTCCCATCACCGTTAAGGAATGCATCCTCTTCAGCATTCGCCAGTGCCTTACCAAACTGAGTGATGATGTAGTTTTCAAGACCGAAGGCATTGTCATAAAGAAGCTCTTCTGTGACCTTGATTGCTACATGAAGCTTGTAGGCATCAAGATAGATCTGGTCGAATGTTGCATCACCAAAAGATAATGCTCCACCTTCCTCAATCCATGCTGCTGCAGGCTTGGTAGCTGCGATGTTGATTTTGTGCTGACCTGCAGTAGTAATCTTTGTAGCAAGGCTACACATGATGTTCTCACTATCCAGCACATCGATAAGTCTGCGGTCATACTCTTCCGGCACAAGGTAACCACCATCAGCATCTACACCTTCCTGAAGCACATTGCTTACATTACGAAAATTTGAACGCATTGCAGAAAGCATCGCATCCTTATAAGCATCGGAAGCACGACCCTTCTTTACTTCCTTGGTATCACCCATAAAAGGCTTACCGGTAATCGGAGAATTAACAGGCTTTGCAAGTTCTGCCTCTCTGCGTTCTGCTCTCTGCTGACGGTCGATAGCAGCTGTCAAATCCTCGATTTCCTTTTCCATTTTGTTATAGGTCGCTGTATCCTCATCGGAAAGCACACCGTTTTTATCCTCATGAGTCTCCACAAAGTTCTTTGCGGTTTCCCACACCTTTGCTCTTTTTTCAATTAAATCCTTAATAGTCATAATAGAATTCCTCCTTAAATGAATTTCTTAATAAAGTCCAGACGCTCCTTAATCTCCTTTGCAGAAGTGCCTTTGTTTGCAGGTGCATAAATCTCTGCCTGCTTTGTTACGGTTTCTTTAGACTGGACATAGTGTTTTGCCAGCTTGTTCATAAGAGCATTGTTTACTGCCTTGCGTGAAAAAAGCATTGAATCCGTTGGTTTCTTTTCCTTCTCTTCGGTGCTTTCATCATCTTCATCCTCTTCTTCGGGATCCGTATTCGGTTTTGTTTCTGCTCTTGTAATGATGTCATCAGCAAAGCCAAGTTCAACGGCCTTGTTGGCATCCATCCAGGTCTCTGCATCCATCAAGTGACTAAGCTTTGACCTTGAAAGGCCGGTCTTAATCACATAGGCATTGATGATGGACTCTTTCACTTCTGCAAGCATATCGATTGCTTTCTGCATTTCTGCATGGTCACCGAATGCTACGGTTGCAGGGTTATGAATCATCATCATGGAAACAGGGGACATAAGTACTGTGTTTCCTGCCATTGCAATGACCGATGCTGCTGATGCTGCAATACCATCAATCTTCACTGTGACATTTCCCTTGTACTGTGTGAGCATATTGTAAATCTGAGCCGCAGCCACACAGTCACCGCCCGGAGAGTTAATCCATACGGTAATATCTCCACTTCCGGCATTTAACTCATCCTTGAAAAGCTGTGGTGTGACATCATCATCAAACCAGCTCTCTTCGGCAATGGTGCCGTGTAACTCAAGGACTCGTTCTGCTACTTCTTCGTTTGCCTGGTTTAGAGTCTTGTGGCTCTTCCAGTTCCAGAACTTCTTGTTCTTCATCTGCTTTCTCCTCTCCGTCTGATGTATCCGGGCTTGCAGCAAATATACCCGCATCAGAAAGCTTAGTCATATTGCCGTTGATAAGGTAAAGGTCACCACCGAGTTCGGCAGGAATCCTGTCAAGATTCTCAAGTTCCCTTATGTCATTGGCAGACATCCAGCCATTCTGTCTTGCAGTGGCATAGCCGTTCATTCGACTCTGATAGTCACCACGAAGAAGTCCGTCTACATTAAACTTGATAAAATAATTCTGTTTTTCCTCTGCTGTTAACAGAGAACGAGCCATATTCTGCTCCCACCTTGAAACCCAAGGGTCAAGAGTGTATTTCACAAATTCAAGTGACTGCTGCTCAATATTAGAAAAGCTCGATTTCTCAAGGTCACCGACCATGTGGGGCGGTACTCTGAAAATTCGAGCAATCTCGTCTATCTGAAATTTTCTTGTTTCTAAAAACTGTGCTTCATTTGGAGAAATGGAAATCGGTGTGTACTTCATCCCTTCTTCCAGAACAGCAACCTTATGTGAATTTGCACTTCCACCAAAAGTCTGTGACCAGCTATCCCTGACTTTTGATGGGTCTTTAAGAGTTCCGGGATGTTCAAGAACACCACTCGGTGCAGCTCCATTGGCATAGAACTTACTTCCATACTCTTCGGCTGCGATAGCAAGACCGATAGCATTCTTGGCCATAGCAATTGGCGAGTAGCCGACCAGACCGTCAAAACCAAGTCCCGGTATATGCATTACTTCATCGGGAGCAAGTTTTACCGATGAACCTTTATTGGTAGGTGCATCATCTTGACTCACTTGATATTCGTAATAAAGATGACCTCTTTCATTTCGGTCAACCCTCATACGGTTAGGCATCAAAGGATAAAGAGCAATAATCTCACCCTTACCATTTCTAATAATCTGTGCGTAGGCATTGCCCCAAAGGAGCAAATGTGTCATAAGCGTTTCCCGAAACACAAAGCTTGTCATTTCAGGATTTGGCTCATCATGGAGCAATATATAAAGTGGATGCTCTGTAGCTTTTACCTTACTTCCGTTCTCATCATATTTATAAAAATGTAATGGCAGGCTTGCCACCGCTTCTGACAAGATACGGACACAACTGTAAACGGCAGTCATCTGCATGGCAGAGCGTTCATTTACATTTTTGCCGGATGTACTTGTACCGAGGAAAAATCGGTAAGAACTGCCTGCCGTACTGTTTTCGGGCTTATCTCTCACCTTGAATATGCCGGATAAGATACCCATAAAAAATCACTTCCTTCTTGATAAATGACATAAGAAAAGCACCTATCATTTTCGATAGATGCTAAAATACGCAATTTTTGCGTGTTTTATAAATTCATTTTACGCAATATATGCGTATTTATCTGATGATATTATGTATAAGAAAAGCACCTCCGAAGAGATGCTTTCTCGATTTATTATTTCATTTGTTACATATTATCTCGGATTTCTTCCGTTACATCTGCAAGTGTTCCGCGAAGAGAACTTCCTGTGTTGCAGTATTTTTCCATTAATTCCTTCCAAAGTGGGTCATTTTCAGGAATTTCAGAAAACCAAACCGAATAATCATCCTCGCCGTGTTTTTCCAATACAGTAATCACTGAACTCACTCCTTTTAGCCATTTCCGATTGCTTTATTTTTACCATAATAGCATCTTTTTTCACATCTATCAAGCTAAGTATAAATATATAAAGTATACTTTCATATCAAAAAACAAGCAGTCCCCTTGTGTCATATACACTTTCGCCTGCATCATTTCCACAGCGAATTGCTCTGTCCAGTGCCATAATCGTTGCAATGGCACCATCGATTTTTTCAGTTGATTTTTCTTTATCTGCCTTAATGTTTCCTGCCGGGTCAGTTCGGATAAAAATATTGTCCATATTCCAGCGAAGGACGGGATGTCCGCCATGTGCAATCCGCTGTTCCAGAACAAGCTTCATCAGTTCCTTGGTCGGTGGACTCATATCCTTAAAGCCCTGTCCGAACGGCACAACGGTAAATCCCATGCCTTCAAGGTTCTGCACCATCTGTACAGCACCCCAACGGTCGAAGGCAATCTCTCGTATATTGAAACGCTCACCCAGTTTTTCAATGAATTTTTCGATATATCCGTAATGCACTACATTTCCTTCTGTTGTCTGCAAATAGCCTTTTCTCTCCCACAAGTCATAGGGAACATGGTCCCTTCGTACTCTTAGGTCAAGCGTATCTTCCGGCACCCAGAAATACGGCAGGATGATGTATTTATCATCCTCGTCCTGCGGTGGAAACACTAAAACAAATGCCGTCATATCCGTTGTACTGGATAAGTCCAGTCCTCCGTAGCAGACACGCCCCTCCAATTCATCTTCATTAACCGCAAATGCACAGGCATCCCACTTGTCCATCGGCATCCAACGGACAGCCTGCTTTACCCACTGGTTCAAACGCAGCTGTCGGAATGAGTTCTCCTCACCGGGATTCTGTTTTGCCGAATTACAGGCGGCTTCAACTTTATCCATGCCGACTGTGATATCAAGGCTCGGATTAGCTTTTCTCCATACCCTTGGGTCTGTCCAATCATCTGATTCATCCGCACCGTAAATCACAGGGTAGAAGGTAGTGTCGATTTTCCGTCCCTCCAAGATATCCTTTGCCTTTTGATGCGTTTCATAGCAGATGGAATTGGTATCCGTTCCCGCTGTTGTGATTAAGAAGTACAATGGCTGCATACGGGCATCACCGGAGCCTTTGGTCATAACATCAAACAGTTTTCTATTCGGCTGCGTATGCAGTTCATCAAACACCACACCATGAATGTTAAAACCATGCTTAGAGTATGCCTCTGCGGAAAGCACCTGATAGAAACTATTTGTCGGTGTATAAATAATTCGTTTCTGCGATGCAAGGATTTTCACACGCTTATTCAGTGCCGGACACATCCGCACCATATCAGCCGCCACATCAAACACGATGGTTGCCTGCTGACGATCAGCCGCACAGCCATAGACCTCGGCTCGTTCCTCACCGTCACCGCAGCAAAGCAAAAGTGCCACAGCCGCCGCAAGTTCTGACTTACCTTGTTTCTTTGGAATTTCAACATAGGCGGTATTGAACTGTCGATAACCGTTTGGTTTCAGCGTACCGAATAGGTCACGGATAATCTGCTCCTGCCAGTCGATAAGTTCAAATTTCTTTCCTGCCCATGTGCCTTTGGTGTGGCACAGGCTTTCGATGAACATCACCGCAAAATCAGCGGCATCCTTATCATAAATGCTGTCCTCGGCTTTGAACTTGGTGGGTATGTATTTCTTTAGTTTTCTCATTCGCCATTACCTCCACGAAAAAAGGACCCCCGGCGGAGTCCCGAAAAGTATTCTTTTTCAGTTATTTACTGTCCTATGCAGCTGTGGATGGTGTTCAAGATTTCTTCCTGTTCATCCTTGTCCACACCGATGCTTTCAAGAGCCTCTCTTGTGCCACAGTCGGGGCAGATATAGGTTTCGTTGTCCACTCTCGAAAGAGCAGGCACGCCATGATAGGCTTTATGACAGCGTGGGCAGATTTTCAAATCATCTGTATTTTTATTCTTCATGACTCGTCCTCCTGCTGTTTTTAATAGCTTTCATTAGGATTTTTTCGTCAAAGCCAAAGTCTCTGTAACCGTCCAAACAGGTTCGGACATAAAACTTGCTTGGACTGCCAAGCTGTCTGTCCTCGTGCATGATGTAAACATAGCATTTGCGGTTTTTTATTTTCCCTGTGCGGATGTCCTGAACAGGCAGTTCCATTTCGGCTTTGTAATAGAAGAAGGGAAACCCTTCATAGCGGTCAAGTGCCGCCTCGTCTGTGGCTGTGGTTGCCCACACCGCAACAGGAACACTGCCGCCAACCTTCTTTTCAATGGTAAGGTAAGAGCCTGTCTGACTGCCCTTGAACAGCAGCTCGTAGTCTTTGATTTCGGACGTTCCGATAATTTTTGCCTGTGGGCATCGCATCCGCATCTGTGGAATGTTCAGGTTGCTGCCGTAAGCGATGTAATATCTTGTTTTCATCTATTCCTCATCCTTTCCGAAGGGCATACCCTTCTACCACCTTAAGACCACCGAAGTGGTCGACTCTTTTTATTAAGGTGCTACAAGGCTATGCTCTTGCAGATCTGAATGCCGTATCTCCCGCAAGTCTCTTGGTTAGGATTTCCCTTGCGGTTTTGAACTCGTCCCCGATGAATCCAAGCCGAAGGAGCCAAGTTCTCATGGCATATTTTGGGTTTTCGTTTTGCTGTGGTTTCGAGCTTGCGGTTTTTACCGTCTTTGCCATTTGGCTGAGTGCAAGGCAAAGCTGAATATAGCTTTTCAGCTGTCCGGCATGGAGTCCATTCTGTCTGCCGTTCGCAGGGGCATCAAATTGAAAAAGTCTGAATTCGATTGTTCCCTTTGTAAAGGTAGCATGGTAGTTCAGCATATGGTATCGGCTGTCATTGTAGTGGTGGTTTCTGCCGCAGCCTGCTCCGTTGGCAGTGTACCAAATGTCTGCGAAATCAGCCATTGTCTTTGGCTTTTTCCTGTTGACTTCTGCAAGGAAGTTAGGGTTTACCGTTCTGCAGTAGCGGTGCATTCTGCCTCGATCAAGGTTTAAGGCATCTGCAATCAGGCTTTCGTGGCTTGCCATGATGTTTGCAAGGTTTCTCATGGTCTGTGGTGTGTGTCCCTTTGCTCCGATGTGAATGTGAACTCCACACCCTCTTGTGGCATCGCTTTTTGCTCCTGCCTTACGAAGTCTTCTGATAAGCTCCTGCAATGTTTCCATATCAGCGTAGGTTAGGATTGGGGTTACCAGTTCGCATTTGTGGGCATCGTCTCCCAAAATGCTGACGTCCTTCTGAAATTTCCATTCTCTTTCCTGACTGTCCCAAGCCGACCAAGTATAGTAACCGTTTATTGAGGCTGTATTCTTATATCGTCCCGTTCCGAAAAAGTCGGCTGTAAGCTTTGCCGCCTGTTCCCTTGTAATGTTGTTCATTTCTACTTCAACGCCTATGGTCTGCTTTTTCATTTCTTCAATCTGCTTTGTGGTTTTCTCGTTCATAGTGTGTACCTCCGTTTTTCTTTTCTCCACTTTTCCTTTCGGTGTACACATATTCGCTCTTTTGGGCAGATATAGCAATACGATTACTACACAATGTTTTCCGCAGCATCTTGTGTATATCTGTTGTCGGCTTACTGTATTTTGCGTACTTCATCTTCATCGTAAATCACATTCAGATGAGAGCCGTTATCCCAAGCTACAAGGAGTGATGCGGTATCGTCCACGCCTGTCACCGTTCCTTTTGTGCCGATAGGAGGAGCCTGTATATCATCCATTTTCACAAGTTCCACTCTTGTGCCGACAGGGTATTGCCTGCGTACACGCTCCACAACCTCTTTATTCGGAAATCTCATCTGCTACCGCCTCCTTTATCGTTTTAAATGCACTGCTGCCTGTCAGATTTTTCAGCAGAATCTTTCGGTCTGCCTTATATTCTGCTCCGATGAATCCGAGGCGGAGAAGAAAACAGCGGAATGCGTATTTCTCGTTGGTGACTGTTTTTTCAGTGGCATTTATGCGTTTCTGTTCTCTGCTCATTCTGCACAGTGCAGAAATAAAGTCGGTATAGGCTTTTGCCGTTTCTGCATCTGGGCAGATGGAAAACCAAGGGAAGGAAACCGTATCCTCAATAACTTCTATGGGTAGCTCCGCAATGCCCAGTGCCTTTTTAATCAGCTGTCTCTTAACTTCCAGAAGTCTTGTAAGGTTTTCTACTGCCACCTTCTCAATGGGAACTGCCACTGTCAACGCCGTACTTTCGCCCTGTGGCTCGGTATCCGTTTCTTCGGCTGCTTCCTCATCAGGTGCTTTTTCTTCGCTGTCGGCGGCAGTAAATCCTCGCTCGGCAAGCTGATTTAAAAGTTCTTTCATATCCTTTGGGAACACATCATCTTCAAAGTCCAATACTCCGTTCTTATCAACGATAAGCCCTCCGAAATCATAGGATGCAGTCGGCATTCCCATATACTTTGGCTTTGTTCCAAGAATTTCCGCAATAGCCGTAACCAATGCTTTTCGCTCCGCGCCCATTCTGTTAAATTCAACTCTCATCGTAAGTACCTCCTTTGTTTTTTCGGTACTACATATATCACTCCGAAGCCGATAAATAGCAAGAAATATGTGCGGTTTTCGGTGTAGAATACAAAGTTGCTTATTCTGTGGTTTGTTGTGCGTAGTACACAATACCCGCCAGTACAAAGCATACATTGGGCAGTGCTACGCCGTTTCCCCACATCTTATATTCCGCAGAATCGGAATGAGGGTTCTGCAGCCATTTGAATACCTGCTTTTTCGTTTTCTGCTTGGAGGACTTGCCCTCAATCAGACGCCAGGTTTCAAAGATGTCCATCCACTTTATGAGTTCCTCTTCGGATGGTACTTTTGTGCCAAGGTCATCACACCACCAGTCGGGAAATCCCTGCAGCCTTGCACACTCAGTCGGAGTAAGACGGCGGACGATATACTCAAGGTCTGCATCTATATCGTTGACTACGGGAGGGTCTTTCCAGTCTGTTGCAACCAGAGTGTTTGCCAGTTCTTCCTCGGCAGAAGTGAAGAAGGATGCCTTGCTGCTGGAAAAAGTCGGTGCTGCTACTGCACCGGGGCCTTTTGCCACCATCGTAGGCTGTGTTTCTTCCTCCACAGCAAATCCGTACTGTGCGTTTTTGCCCTGGTTGAAGGCTGCCCTGTCGATGCCATAGGCAACGGCATGGCGGTCGATGGTATTTAAGGTAAAGCTGACATCTTCATTGATCCCATCGCCTTGGGGACCGTTCTCGTCCTTTCTTCCAATCATGGAACCCTGCACAGAAACCACAGCAATGCCGCCCTGGTTGCAGTTTGGATTGCCGCCGTTCTGATCAAGGCATCTTGACGTATCCGCCTCATAGAATCCGCTCTTGGGATTGTCCGAACGCATGGAGTTGCTGTCCTTGGCACAGATGCCATAGGCAACAGGAACGAAAAGAGTCTGGTCATTGTTGCAGGAAAGCGTAGCGGAAAGGTTCTCCTGGATGAGTGCGCCTTTCCCACCGCCTTCACAACCGAAACGGATCTTCAGCGTTTTCGGTGTCTGCACCACGAAGGGCTGGTTATTGCCGCCGGTCCCAAATGTGGAAAGAACAGTTTGTGCCACATCAAGGGGACCTGTGTATCGGCTGTCCTGTGAGTGGTTCTCAAACACAAGCGGAGGATGATGGCTCTCGGCACGAAGGGTGCAGGTCACATCTTCCGTCACATCCATGCGATTGCCGCCCTGGTCATTTAGGCAGATTGTGCTGCCTGTCTCTCCAAGGCTCTCTTCAGAAGTTCCGGCAGTTCCTTTCCACGGGCAGAAGCCCTGCGGAGGATACCCAGACAAGCCTTCTGACTCAAATAGTATTTTTCCGGCGCATCCGCCACTAAAATCTGCGACAAGATAGATACGTCTTCTTCTCTGGGGTACTCCCCAATACTGAGCATCGACTGTTCGCCAGGCAATATCGAATCCGTCTGCCACATCAATGTATCCTGCTCCTGTCCATTTTCCTTTCGGAGGGACAGGTATAGAAACGGAATCGGCTTTGACTGAGCATACGGACTCAAGTACCGCTTTGAAGTCTGCACCCTTGTTTGAAGAGAAGGCACCGGGGACATTTTCCCAGACGATAAATCTTGGATATTTTCCATTGGTTGCACACCTCATTTCCTTTACGATTCGGATGGCTTCATAGAAAAGATTAGAACGGCTGCCATCCAAACCCGCTCTCTTGCCGGCCACGGACATATCCTGGCACGGACTTCCGAAAGTGATGATATCAACAGGAGGAAGGCTTGCTCCGTCCAGCTTACTTACATCACCCATGTGTTTCATATTGGGAAAACGCTTTGTAGTCACCCTGATCGGAAAAGGCTCGACCTCCGATGCAAACACAGGCTCAATACCGCAAAGCACTCCGCCCAAAGGAAAACCCCCGGAGCCGTCAAACAGGCTGCCGAGGGTCAATCTGTCCTTATTCATCTTTGACCTCCACCTCTTTTACAAGGTCGGAGTACATAATTTTTTCTCCGTTTCGGATCACATATACGTTGTCAGGGTCACCGCCGTCTTCCACGAATCTCCGTAAGATAACAGATGCATACTTCTCATCCAGTTCCATCGTGTAGCAGATGCGGCTGGTCTGCTCACAAGCCATCAGGGTAGAGCCGCTGCCGCCAAAGGTATCAATGACGATGGCATTTTCCTGACTGGAGTTGCCAATGGGATATGCCAGAAGGTTAAGGGGCTTTGAAGTCGGATGATTCTTGTTTTTCTTCGGCTTGTCAAAATTCCAGATGGTAGTCTGGTTTCTTCCTGCGTTCTTACTCCAGTAATGCTTGCCGTTCTGAAGAAAACCGTACAGGACGGGTTCATGCTGCCATTGGTAATCGGAGCGTCCAAGTACCAGACTGTTTTTCACCCAGATGCAGCATCCGGCAAGATGGAAACCTGCATCTACAAATGCCTTGCGGAAATTGAGTCCTTCCGTATCGGCATGGAACACATATGCTACACCGCCTTTTTCCAGGTTCGCCGCCATGTTCTGAAATGCCGAAAGCAGGAATTCATAAAACTTATCGTTTGCCATCTTATCGTTCTTAATGGAAAGTCCATCGGAACTTTCAAAGGCCACATTGTAAGGCGGGTCTGTTACGATGAGGTTTGCTTTCTTTCCGTCCATAAGAGCAGCTACATCTTCAGCGGATGTGGCATCACCGCACATAAGACGGTGCCTGCCGACTGTCCAGATTTCCCCACGCTGTACAAAGGATGCCTTCTCAAGGGCGGCAGACAAATCGAAATCATCGTCTTCTGCTTCAGACTTATCATCTCCGGCGAAAAGGTCAGCAATCTCATCATCGTTAAAACCTGTCAGCCCCACATCGAAATCCATGCCCTGCAAGGCTTCTATCTCGATTCTCAAGAGTTCCTCATCCCAGCCTGCATCCTGGGCAAATCGGTTGTCCGCAATGATGTAGGCTTTTTTCTGTGCTTCGGTAAGGTAATCCACAAACACGCAAGGAACTTCCTCGATGCCTTCTTCCTTGGCAGCCATCACTCTGCCGTGTCCGGCAATGATACCATAGTCACGGTCGATGATAACGGGATTTACAAAACCAAACTCACGCAAGGAGGAACGCAGCTTTGTAATCTGTTCCGGGGAGTGGGTTCTCGCATTATTGATATATGGTACTAATTTGGAGAGCGGAACAAGCTGCATCTCCGTAGTTGTTTTTGCCATCAGAACAACCCCCATTCCGCAAATTTCTCAAATCCACCCAGGGAGTTGATGTACTCTCTTGCTTCTTCCACAATTTCAGAATAAGGCATGCCATCCACAATATCATCTCCAATGGCACAGGAAAACACCACAGGCTGACCTGTTTTCTGCGCCTTCAAAAATGCGTGGATGTTGACGGATACATCCGCCTTGGATAAGTCTTTGCCGTGCAGACCGCCGCCTGTTACGGACTGTGCCATATCAGAGCCAAGCTTTCTGTTAGTTGCCCCGGTATCAACATCCGTGCCGCCAGTCCAATCCCCGATAGGATTGATGTCTGCCCCCGAATACTTTTTTCGAAGTTCTTTCGTCTTTGCATTGCTCTGGCAGATGATAAGTCTCTCGCCATCCATGATATACTTGCCATCAAAGGGGTAGGATTTATAGATATCCCTTGCAATTGCAGAGAGTTTCTTCTCCTCTTCTGTCAAAGACACACCCTTGAAGATGCCGTTATCCCCACAGCGGAAACCATCCGCCTGATTATCCGCCAGGTGTTTATCCTGGGGTTTGATGTCAGAAATAACAGCCATCTGTCCTGCAATGCGATGGACGATTCTTTTTATCTGTTCTGCAAAAATGTCTGCACTTGTTTCTACGATCACATAGCAGACACCGTGTCCGATGAGTACCTCAACGGCAATCTTCGGATCTTTTTCTGTTTTATACGCCAGGTCAACGATTGCACCTGCGATTCTGTCTGCCACTTTATCAGGGTGGCATGGATTTACTTTTTCAATCATAGTCAGTGTCCTTTCCGGGCGCGCAGCAAGCGCTCCATTACATCATCCTGCGGAGTTGCTCCCGTATACTCAATGGAGCAGTTCTCCTTTACAATCTGGTAAATCTGATACCAGGACTGGTTTGCCTGTTTTGTGAACTGCTGAAGCATGGATACATACGGACTCTGGCAAGCCGCCCCGGTCGTTGGGTGCTTTGCCAGAAAACCATATTCCGAAATTGCCTGCTCGCATTGAATCTGTCTTGCAACGCTCATGGCATACTGATTGATCAGCAGCGTATTCACATATTCGGTGCATCCGACCTTCCCCAGCCAGTTCCATGTTTCCCGAAAGATTTCTTCCGCACACAGATCTGTCCCGCTTTTTTGCTTTGCTTTCATATAGTCCTTCACAGGGGGCATATCCACACCCGTGAGTTCGGACGCATCCGGCAGGTCAATGACGGTAGCAGTCTTGCCCGCAGAGATTTTCTCTGTCAGAGCCTTGCGTTTTGGCCCGCTACTGGGTCTTGCACCGCCTCTCATCGTTCCGTCTTTTGCCACTCGTTTTTCACCTCCTCACGGGACCTTTCCTTATAGGCCCTTTGAATAGCAATTTTTGCGCGTGTGACCCTCGCGCCGTTCCCCGGGACCTTAATGCGTAGAGATTTCTACCGCCCCTGGGGTCATGCATTGTGCCATCTGTCACCGCTCTTGGCGTGGATTCTTGCATGACAGGACTTGCAAAGTGCAATGAGATTCTCTCTGTCATGCGTACCGCCTTGAGATAACGGCAGCTTGTGGTGGATTTCTTCAGTCGGTACATAGATACCGTTCTTCAAGCACTCCTCACACATCGGATGGCTTACAGCATAGCTGTCCCTGATTCTTTTCCATGCTCGTCCATACCTGCGTTTGATGGCGGGATCACGGTCATAGCGTTCGTAGCGTTTGTTCTCTTCCTTCTGGTGTTCCTCGCAGAACCTGCCATCGGTCAGGTTGGGACAGCCGGGATGTGAGCATGGTCGTTTCGGCCTTCTCGGCACTGTCCTCACCTCCGTCCGGGTAAAACAAAAGCCCCAGGGGATTTCTCCCTTGAGGCTCGTTCATCATACAGTTTTCTATACTACCATTATACCTATAAGGGCTGTGCCATTCTCTGCCAAAGTGTGCCAACTTTCATTCCGGCACAGAAAAGTTCTGCAGTGCAGAAGAATGGATACGATGCACGGTGCGTACAGACGCATTTAACAGCACACCGATTTCTTCCCATGAATGGTTATCCAGGTATCTATAGCGGAGAAGAAGGCGTTCATCCACATTGGACAGTTTCTCAATTGCATCTTCCATCTCTGCCTTGAGGTCAACAAGGGTGTCGATCTCATGATTGATTTTCTCCTGGTAGTCCATAATCTTAAACAGCACCTTTGTAAAAGGAGCATCCGTTGGTCTGTTGGGAGAAGGAATATGTTCTCCGTAACTGACTCCTTGGATGCGGGTGGAAAGGTCACGCAGGTTTTCCAGTTCCTCGATATGAGAGTTGATTCTCTCGTTTAGGCGGTAGGCCTGTCTTAAATATTCCTTTGCGGTCATTTTTTCAAAACCTCCTCTCTCAGTCTTCGTATAAGGAATTCACTATCCACGCTTGTAAGTACCGCATACCAGGAAGAACGAAAGAAACGCTCACAGTCATCCACGGTACTTTGGGCAGTTACATTTGCGGGTGATTTTTTCAGTATCTTTAATGCCGCCATATAGTCCTTGGCAGCTGTTGTAATAATGGCATTTGCAAGGCTTTCATAAGGTTCAGCCATAAGCATCACCTCCGAAGCCTTGCTTTGACAGCATCGATAAGGTCGGACTGTGTTTTTTCTTTTCTGCGGAGTGCTTTCATCACATCTTCATCGATGGTGTTCTTTGCAATGATGTGGTGGATGACCACTGTTTCCGTCTGACCCTGGCGGTGGAGTCTGGCATTGGTCTGCTGATACAGTTCCAACGACCAGGTAAGTCCAAACCACACAAGGGTACTGCCACCGCTTTGCAGGTTCAGTCCATGTCCGGCACTTGCCGGATGGATAACAGCAACAGGTATCTCGCCGTTATTCCAGTCCTTGATATCCTGGGAGGTCTTTATCTCACGAACCTTAAACCGCTCCTTGATTCTCTGCAAATCGTGGTTATACCAGTAAGCAATCAGAACAGGTTTGCCGTTTGCGCCTTCGATGAGGTCCTCCAGGGCATCCAGTTTGCGGTCGTGGATATTCACGATCTCCTTCTCCTCGGTATAGACAGCACCGTTTGCCATCTGCAGAAGTTTTCCAGAAAGAGCTGCTGCATTTACTGCATCGATTTCTTCCTCTTCCAGGGAAATGACCATCTCATCACGCATTTCCTCATAAAGACTTCTTTCTTTTTCAGAAAGCACCACAGGGACTTCGTTTATCACGCATTCCGGCATTTTCAGAAAATCAGCCGACTTCATGGAAATCGTAATATCCGAAATCAGCTGGTAGATGAGTTTCTCCGCTCCCGGTTTTGGCTTATAGGAAAAGACCATCTGCTGATTTCGCTTATCCGGCACAAAGAACATATTTCGGTAGTTCGTTATGTACCGACCGAGCCTTTGACCCATATCAAGTATTCGAAATTCTGCCCACAGATCCATAAGTCCGTTGCTTGATGGTGTACCCGTAAGTCCCACCATCCTTTTTATCTTTGGTCTAACTTTCAGCAGGCTCTTGAATCGTTTGGCTGAGTAGGATTTGAACGAGGAAAGTTCATCAATGACCACCATATCGAAATCAAAGGGAATGCCGCTCTTTGAAATGAGCCAGTCCACATTTTCTCTGTTAATGAGGTAGATGTGGGCGGGTCTGTTTAAGGCAGCTATCCTTTCAGCCTCTGTTCCGATGACCACCGAATAAGTAAGACCTTTTAAGTGATCCCATTTTTCAATCTCCGCAGGCCATGTATCCCTTGCTACCCGAAGAGGTACAATGACCAGAACGCTTTCCACTTCAAAACGGTTCAGCATCAGTTCATAGATGGCAGTCAGGGTGCAGACACTTTTTCCAAGTCCCATTTCTAAAAGCACTGCCGCCACCGGATGTTCCAATATGAAGTTGGTCGCATAGGTCTGATAATCATGGGGATGATATTGCATCAATTACACCTCCTATCTGCTCTTTGGCATCAATCACATAGCAGGGAATACCAAGAGCGGTAATCTGTTTCATTCTTCGTATCTGTAATGACCTCGGCTTTTTACCGGGAGCCTTTAATTCCACAAAGGCGCACTTCCCAAAAGGTAGAAGCACAAGTCTGTCCGGCACACCGTCCACGCCCGGACAAATAAACTTCATGCAAAGCCCACCCGCTTTCCTGACGGAGCGGACAAGGGCCTGCTCGACTTCTTTTTCACGCATATTCCGCACCTCCATCACGGCTTAATATTGGGTGGTGACACACATAGACGGGTATTTTCCATACTTTTCTATAGACTTGTTTTTTTAGACTATATAGAAAAGTTAGGTAATATCTTGTCATAGTGTGTCACCACGGGGTTCAGGACTCCTGGTCAAATTCTGTCTTCAGTCTTACACCTTTGACATATCTGCCTTTTCTGTCCCTGTACCGTTCAAAGCCGAAGGATTCCAGCGCAGTATAGAAATCTGCGGAACTGCGAACGAACTCACCCACCTGCAGGCAGAAGGAACGGTACTCGTTGTAAAACTCCCCGGATTTGGCAACATAGGACTTATCTATCTCGCAGCGTTCATTTAAAAACGCACTCATCCAGTCATTGTTTTCCTTATAGGCATCGATAGCCTCCCGGACTTTCTGCGGGGCGGTGATATGAAAGTCATCGGCAATGACCTTCTTTGCGCCCTCGATCACCCAGGACAAAATCGCACCGCCGGCCTTCTCAAACAGATAGTCTGCATAGTTCTTGATATCCGAACTGCCCTCGATCTTGGCACCGAAGGGAATCACAATGAGTCTTCGCCAGGTACCCTTATCGATTGCACCGACCTTTGGCAGGTGATTGGTATAAAGCACCAGCGTATGGGTAGGAACATAGGAGAATGGATCTTTGTATTTCTTCTCTGCATAGATTTCATCCGTGGAGCAAAGCTGCTTAATATTGGATGTGTTGAGTCTCATGCCTTCTTCCAGCTCGGCGGCAATGAGCAGTCTTTTCCCCTTTGCCTCGGCAAGTTCCGGCTTTACATTTCTGCGACATCCTACCGTCAGCATATCGGCAGAGATATTGCCACTATAGGTGCCAAGGACTCTCGACACCACGTTCCAGAAGGTACTCTTGCCGTTTCTGCCTTCGCCATAGGCAATGATAAGTGCCTCCACATAGACCTTGCCCACTGCGGACAGACCTACGATTTTCTGCACATAGTCAATAAGGTTGGCATCATTCTGGAAGAAGGTGTTCAAAGCATCCTGCCAGATATCCTCTCCGTCTTTTCCGGGGTCTACAGCGGTCTGCTTGGTAATGAAATCTTCCGGGTCATGGTCACGCAGACTGCGGATGCCCTTGCGAAGGTCTATCGTACCGGACGGACAGTTCAGCAGAAATTCATCCGCATCCAGAAACTTTTGCTCAATCTCAAGCATCGGTCTTGCCTCTTTTAAAGCAGATGCGATGTATTTGGAGTCACGGCGCTTGATGGCATACTTCTTATAATTCAGCGCATTTTCATACATCTCAAAGGAATGTGCCTGCTGACGATTAAAGGCATTTGCTGCCTTTTTCGGTCCCATTGCCACAAGAATCTCCATTGCACCGTTCTTGTTCATCTCATCCATTGCTTTCTTAATCTCTGCTTCAGCCTCTTCCAGCTGACGCTCCGTCAGTTCCTGGGAGATGCCCTGGGACTTCGGTGCGGTTTCTTCCCAAAAGCTGCCGTTGTAGACCATGTAATCGGTAGCAGGTGAAAAGCGAAGTTTCCCTTTGTACTCTCTTGCGAGTACCGTGGCCTGCCCCACATCCGAGAAGTCCTCCGGCTTTAACACGCAGTCGGAGTTATAGACCTTCGGGTCGATATAGCCTTCCTGGCAGGATACCTTGGTGCCGAACTTGGTGGCGGATTGCCAAATCTTATCCAGTTCAGAATCAGCAAGAGGCGGATTGCACTTTTCCGCTGTTTTCATAAACAGGGCATGGGCTTCATCGGTTGCACCGTATCTCTTGATGAGTTTTCCTGCGATATGGCTCATGGTGCTGTTTCTGCTGCCTTCGCTGATTTCTTCCGTACTGGCATCAAAGTCTGCGAACTCATCGCGGTCAATAAAATCAGCCACATTACTTGCTCCGTCATATACTTCAATATCCGGTGAATCGGTGCCGTAAAGGAAACGAGCCTCGCCAAGGGCATCCGCATCAAAATACGGAAGGAACTCCTGGATGCGTTTCTTCAGTTCCGCATAGGCTTTTCCATCCGTCATGGTCGGGATAGGGAAATACACATGGAACTTTGGTCTTGCTACCTTGCCGTTTTTGACCTTCATGTTGTTGCGGCTATAGCTGACAAGTAAGGAAACATCCGGGAATGCCATCACCACGTCCAAGGGATAGATCCAGTCTTTCGGATCATCGGAGTGGTCATTGTCACAGTCCATCGGAAGGACATCCGTTTCGAGGAAATTGTCATTGCTTCGGTAGTTGTTCTTATATGCAGCACACACATGATCCTGCTTGATGGCAGTCACGAAAGATGCCGAGTCCGTAATATGAGCCTTATTGGGATACACGCAGTTGGAACTGTCACCGCAGCAGTTTGCGGTATAAAGGGTAAAATCAATCATGGATAACCTCCTTGCAGTTTCTGTCAAACCATCTGATGGTCTGCTGTCTCTTTTTTGCGATACCGATCTCATGTGCCATGCCCTTGGATATCACATCACCGAACACCCACAGTTCATTGCACTTGCCAAGCAGTACATAGTTGAAATGCATGGCATCGGCACGTTCTTTTGGATTTTCATCCTCCATGAACTGTGGATACAAAAGGTGCGGTGTCACCGGAATCGTATTCTGCTCATAAGCAAAACGGCTGTACTTTCTTGCCTGATTGCTGTTGTATTCCGTATCACCGGAAAACGGAGAACAGATATAAACGAGCGGGCGAAAAGCGGACTGCTTGTCCGCCTTTGCCATATTGGTCATAGCCTCATAACTTGTCGGGTCAAAGTGTCTCGCCTCCCGGCTCGGTCGGTGCTTCTCAGCCAAAGGCTGAGAGGTCTCCACCGGAGACCCGCACCCTTCTGAATTGAACTTATCGATGTTCACGGCTTACACCCCCATTTCAATCAGAGGCATATAACCGTCTGATTTCATCAGTTCGTAAATGAAGAGTCTGCCTTTCTGCGTCCAGTAGGTATGCACCTTCGTATGAGTCTCACCATTCGTACCGGGATAGGTATGAGTCTTGGTGCTGGTATAGCCCTCCTGGGCATATCGCTGATATAAAAGCCAGATGTCACCCTGCTTAAACTGCACACCCTTTTCGTGGAGATATCGGTTCATCCAGATGGCAGACTTGCCGTAATCCTTGGCAATTGCAGATGTAGAAATAAGGTCTTTGCAGTTCAGCACCACATCGTAATAGCTGACCTTCGGTTTCATCTCTGTAATCTGCTGATTCTGAATAGCCACGGTTTCTGTAAGTGCCAAGTTCTGCTGTGATAAAAGTGCCAGCTGCTGATTGGCAAACTGCAGTGCCCTTGCCATAATGGCCTCCGGGGAGTTCCATGCCTCTTCCGCCTGAATGAAATACTGACGGAACTTTCTGCCGATGTCGGTGCGCTGAATCATACAGAGCTGCTTTGCCATGTCGATGGTGAGCTGATGGTTTACCGCAGGACGGCCGCCGGAACTTTCGCTCAAAAATGAGCAGAAGTCTCTGCCTTCCACAAAGCCGTACTCACACATTCTTGGAAACCAGTCCTTGTATGCGGTCTTTACCTGCAAAGCCTCATGCAAATCGCGTCCATTCACAGTAGGGCGCTCACTGTCGTAATTGATTCTGATTAATTCATCCATAGCGAATCCTCCTAAAAAATGAAATAGACAGAAGGACAATTCCTTCTGCCTATATGCGAAGAATCCGATGGAATCGAACCCCCTAAAATCAGTCTTTTTTATAAAAATCACATTCGTACCCATCAGCACGAAGAAGCAGTCCCTTCGCCCAGGGAGGTGTTCTGCCCATCTGCTCACAGACTGCACTGAGGCTCATGCGCCTGTCCGCTTCGATAATCAGTTCATCATGGACATGGGCAACGATACTGCAGTTTCGGAGTGTCTGCATAGCATACACGAGAATATCTCTCGCAATTGCCTGGATAGCATTCTCACAAAACTTCGGACCATAGCTTTCAAGACGTTCCCACTTTTTCGTAGCACCCATGCCTTCATAAGTCACCGATTCACTGCCGAACTGGTTGATACCCATGCGTGGCTTCACATAGGCAATCCGTCTGCCGGAAGGAAGTCTCATAAAAAGGAATCCGCTCTCATAGGTAAACTTCAGTCCTGCCACCTCAGTTGGAATATGTTCTCTGACCGTGGTCTTCACCGCACTGTCGATATCCCACCACAGAGCCGTAATCATCGGATTGGCATTTCTCCATGCGTTCACCAGCGGCTGAAGTTCCTCTTCGGTAAGTCCCATCTCCAAAGCACCCATACTCTTGAGCGCACCGACCGAACCGCCGTAACCGAGAGCCAGTTCCGCAATCTTACCCTTCTGGCGGAGATGACCATTGATGCCATGCTTTTCTACCGGGATACCAAACATCTGCGATGCCGAACTGCAGTAAATGTCCTTGCCATCGGCGAATACCTGCATTCTCCATTTTTCGCCTGCAAGCCAGGCAAGGACTCTCGCTTCGATTGCAGAGAAGTCTGCCACGATAAATTTTCTGCCATCCTGGGGAACGAAGGCTGTACGGATCAGCTGCGACAGCGTATCCGGGATATCGTCATACAAAAGTTCCAAAGCATCGTAGTTTCCGCTTCGGACAAGTGCCCTGGCATCGGCAAGGTCAGACATATGATTCTGCGGAAGATTCTGCAGCTGGATGATGCGTCCGGCAAATCGGCCGGTTCGGTTGGCACCGTAATACTGGAACATACCTCTTGCCCTGGAGTCTTTACACGCCGCAGTCTGCATGGCGGTGTATTTCTTCACACTGCTCTTGGCAAGCTGCTGACGGAGGGAAAGAACATCCGCCAGGTGCTTTGGTGCAGTCTTGAGTGTTTCTGCCACAGCCTTCTTGCCGAGAGTATCCATCTCCAGTCCGTTATCCGAAAGCCATCCTTTCATCTGTGCCACGGAGTTAGGATTGTCAAGGTCGGTCAGATTTTGAATCTGCTGCGTGAGGTTTTTACGGCTAATGCTGTCGATGGCAATAGCCTGTTCCACAAGTGTCATATCCAGTCCGATGCCGCGGTCATTGATTTCCTGATCAAGATGGTATTCATTCCAAATAAAATCGGGAACAGGGAAACGGGTCAGCTTCTTCTGGATGCTCATCTCGGTTTCCACATCACGCAGGTTATATGCCTTGAACTGCTCCCATTTTTCCATATCGTGCTGCGGAAGATTTCTGGTTCTGCCGCCATTGGTCTTTGTAGGTGCACAGGGAACACAGAAGTATTTAATGAGATTTTTCCCCTCGGTCAGTTTCTGCTTCTCCAACCCCAGAACTGCACCCACTCCTTCCAGGGACAAAGGCAGGCCGAGTGTTGCCGACCACACCATCGTGCAGTGCCAGCTGTCCGGGGAGAGCCAGGTTTCAAGATAATTCGACAGGCACACACGCTCAAACTGTGCGTTGAATGCCCACTTGGTTACGGATTCATCCGACAAGGCATCCACAATCTCCGCCGGAATCTTCTCGCCGCAGGCAAGGTCTATGACATGAACTGCTCCGCCATCCACACTATAACCGAACAGAAGGATATCGAAGTCAGGACTCTCGGCATATTTATAAACTCCGGCTTTCTGCAGATTCACGCTGGAGTATGTTTCGATATCAATGCTTAAATACTGCATAGCTACTCCTTTCTATGACAAAGGCGGCAGAAGAATATCCTCCGCCGCCCGTCATGTTTACTCCGTCACATCATCCTCATGTACATCCTTTTTCTCTTTGTGTTTTGTAATAAAAGCTTTTGCCTTCTTGACCACAAAGCTGAAAAATTCGCACACTGCCCATACGATTCCATTGATGGCAAGACCGTAGATTAGGCAAAAAAAGATTATCACATCGACTTGTTTCATAAATTCATATACTTCGTTCATTACGTTCACCTCGTTATTCAATGTGGGCAGACGGTGGCAGCACCACCGCCCGCCGAGTTTATATGTTTAGGAAAGGAAATCGTCATCAGCCACAGTGCTGAAATCGTCAGTTGCAGAACTTCTGCCGCCAAGGCTCTCACCGTCACGGATCTTCTGGATGTTGCCCAAGCCGCATGCCACGCCCTTGTTACCGTTACTGTTGAACGCATAGAAGTTCAGAGATACACGGGCATAGCAGCCGGAGTATACTTCGTTGCGGTCAAGGATAGGCTTCACATACTTGTCCACGATCTGAGGTGGAGTCGTGCTGTTGGCATTGATGAAGTAATGACCCTTATAGGCCTCATCATCACGCTCGGTATCACCGTCACGCAAAGGAAGCTTGATTGCGGCCTTGTTAGGCTTCTTGCCGCCGAACTTGGCAACGCCCTCCTCGATAGCGGCATCGATAGCCTCATTGATAGCCTTCACCGTTTCGGTGTCAGACTTAGGGATAAGTACGGAAACGGAGTATCTCTCAGGTCCGTTGTTGATGCTGGTAGGTTCCCAGCCGTGGAAATAAGAGAGACGAGTGTTTACACCTGTGATAACTTTTGTCTTAGAAATAGCCATGATATTAATCCTCCTGTTTAAATTCGTTATTGGCACTTGTTACGTTCATTGCCGGACGCTTGTCCGTTACCGGAACCAATGTCGGCTTGCCCTGGGGTTTCACAATGAGGTCACCCAGAATCTGTTCAAATTGTTTCTTGCCCATCAGCTTCTGCATCTCCGTCATGGTGATAAGGCTCTGACGGTAGATGTCGGTATAGCCGTGGTCTTTGGCTGCCTGTGCGACCAGTTCTTCGTCCTTGTACTTGCGGACGGATCTGCCCTTGACAACCTTGAACCCGTTCCATTCCTTGCCGTGATTGACTGCCGCATCAGTGGCATAAGCCAGGATGCCGTCTGCCCACTTAGTAAGGTCAGGAAGGATGGTCAGCACTTCTTCAATTTCAGCATCCGTAAGAAGCGGCGGCATTTTGAACTCCTGCTCTGCAAGACGAAGTTTTTCTTCTGCTCTTGCTCGGCAGCGTACTGCTGCCTTACAGAACTGAAACCATTCGCCGGGGTGATATTCACCCTCGCCGTTTAATGCCATCTGTGCCTTCGGCTTCAGTTCGTTCTCTGCCCATGCTTTCAGTTCATCTACCGGGATAGTCCAACTCTGAACATTCTCCCTGCGAGGCTGAAAGATGTGCATCGTGACTCCCTTGATGTCATATAGGCTGTCAAAGAGGTTCAGCGCACCGATGGAATAACACATCAGCTGCGTATTCTGCTCGGCATCCACCAAAACTCCCAGCCCGTACTTAAAATCAATGATCTGCATAGTATCGTCCGATACGATGATGCAGTCTGCAGTGCCGTAGCCGTCCGGGACATATTCCGAAAAGTCTACTTTCTGCTCAATCAGCACCATTGGGTCTTTGCAGGTCTGCTTTGCGACTTCAAGCTGCTCCAGCACATAATCCACATAATTATCGGTGTACTCCTGCATCTCGTCACTATCGTAATCGGAGACAGGTCTTTTGCTTCTTCTGCGGAGTGCTTTCTTTAACTTGTGTTCGCAAAAGGCGTGGGCAGCAGTTCCTTCTTCGGCGGCTGAACTGCTGCCACCCGGAAACTCGGATTCAAGCATCGCACTCGGTGTGCAGTTCAGCCATCGGTGCGAACCGGAAGGAGAAAGAAAAGCGTGTTTACTCATTTCCAAGCACCTCCGCTTCAGCAAGAAGTGCTTTGTACTGTGCCAGGTCGATATCTGACAGTCTGGTGCCGCCGTATTTTGTAATGAGTTCTCTCACTTCGGCAATCATACCAGCCTGGCTCTTCTGCCCCAGAACGGCTCGGACATCTTCCAGAGTTACTTCCTTCTCAACAGGGAGTTCCTTTACTTCCTGTGCATCAATGACATTGGCATCGGCTTCTACTACAGTTGCATCTCTGTAGGTATCTGCGATTGCCTCGAATACATCAGCCAGGGAGCGGATGATTCTCACCGCATCAAGAAATAAGTTGTACTTCTGATTGTTAATCACGGTTCTTACCTCCTTCCTTCAGTTCTCGGATCTCGACAGTCTGCACCGAGTCACCGGGGGACAGGACAAGGACATTGACCTGCTGTCCAAAGAGGAAGTCGAGCAGTCGCTTTCGGATCTGCACCGTACCGCTTCTTATTACCGGGGTCAGTGTACCGCCGGGTTTTGCAATGTTGATACATACTTTGTGTTTCATTGCTGTGACTCCTTTCCGAGGGTCTTTTGTTGTATCCCTCTGTCTATATGCGAAAGAAGCGGGGGAATCGAACCCCCATTTCTTAGATTTTTTTCGCAAGGTTTGCGAAAATCTTTTTCAGGCGGTTACGGATAGCCGCCTCAGACACGCCTTCTTCCGCTGCAATATCCACGTTGGACATGTTGTGATAGAACTTTTTATGGATGGTATCTCTCTGCAGGTCAGTCAGTGTGGTAAGTGCTGCCTTGAGCTTGTCCAGCTTTTCCGAATGCTCCTGCTCATTGATGGAGGCAAGCATCTGCTCCAATGGATCTGCAGCTGTGTCGCATAAGTAAGGATTGCGGTCATCCGCTTCTTCACCTTCGCCATCGGAGTAAGCCAGATAATGAACTGGGCAGTAATACTCCTCACGGCGGTCAGCATCGACCTGTTCATCATCCATTGCATGAAGCTGTGCTATGATGGTAGTGTTTTCTCCGTCTTCTCCCGGAGTGATGACGCACTTACTGCCGTCATCGAAGTAATAAATGTAGTTAGTGCGGTTATCCGCTGCTGTTTTGAACTTTCTCATAAAGTCCCTGCCTTTCTGCCTGGTCGCAGTCGGGCGTAGGAACAAAATAAGGGCCGGTGCCTTTGAAGCCTCCGACCCTGGTATGCCTAAAAAAGCGTATAGGAAACCGGGGGTACTTCAAATTGCACATTCCACTGCTTATCGCAGCGGAGGTCAATATGATGTATCCCACGCCCTATTACGTAATTCAGGCCTGTGATATTAATTTGTTTTCAGAAAGCATTTCTGCATTTCTACTATTAAGATAGCACCTTATTTTTTTGAAAACGGACATCGAATGTCCGCTCCTTTGAGCAAAAAAATAAGAGCCAGGACATGAGATTTCTCTCATGTTCTGACTCTATTCTAGAAAATTTTCAGTTTCGGTATTAAGAACGCAAATCGGGAAAAACGGGATTATAGCTTCGGTGCCGGAGCATTTCTAACCATAACTTCAATTATCTTTCTCACATAGCGTATTCTTTTATTAGTCCATTCTTTTGGCTTGTATATCTTCCGAATGTCATAGTGTTCTCGGAAAAACGCCGCCCACTTATCTCTTGAAATATGTGTCACAAAATACTCTGGCATAGACCATTTGTGTATAATTTCCCGAGTTGTATAGTATTTTGCAATGAAGTAATGCCAAAATTTATCCTGCACTTCTTCCCATACTTCATCCGGCTCGGAGTACATATAGGGCACCAAGTCCAGGCGGTGAAGAACAAATCTGCTTTCTGTATGCATTATCTTGGGAAGCGTAAACGAATCATAGTCATATGGAAGAGGCATAGATAATTCGGCACACAGTGTTGCTAACTTATGGACAGGAACATCTGTGATTTTGTGTTTCTCGGCCTCCACTGCACAATTATAGAAAAGTTCAATATTGTACTTCCATTCCAAAGTAAACAATGCAATGGTAGCAAAAATCACATCTTCATCGTCACCGTCCAATAAATCAATAAGATGGGCTACAAGCCTATCATATTCTCCCATTCCACGGATAAATTCATCGTTAGAGATTTTCTTCACATCACATATGCGCTTGTTAATGATGGACTTGAGAATCGAAATATCAGCCATTGTGTTCAACTCAAAATACTGCATCTCTGTGATTTTGTGTCCTTCGAGTTTCCCTAGCATAGATTCTACATCGTCCGGCAGCAATTCTGGGATTTCGATATCCGTGGTTTCCTTAACATGTTCGTATTGGAGTGTTCTGTAATGCTGGGCATAGGCCATCCATCTGCTGTCACGCATTCGCAGATCATCAGCATCCGAACCACGGTTTGCACGTAATGATTGTTTTTTACCTGCCTCATAGTATGCATCCTTGATAATCTCAAGCAGAATGCAGTCTCGGAGGTCTTCGATGTTAAAAGGGGATAGATTGTATAGGCTTCGGTCGCTGAAAAAGTGATCCAGCCTATTATCTATGAACTCTGTCATAGTGTAACCCACAAAATCACCTCCTCGAATAGCGGACATTAAATGTCCGTTTTTTGAAAAAAATCTTTTGAAAAATTTATAATTCTACGCCATAATCGAGTAGCCATTCGCAGACAGCATCATAGGACTCCGGGTATTTCAGATACAATGCCTCTTTGATCCACTGATGATTCGGATCTGTAGGTTTCAACTTGCAGCTAAGTACCTCCAACAGTTTCTCGCTGATAGCAGGAGGAAGGTGTAATGCAAAGCAGATACGCACAGCATTTTCCACTCTTGGAGTTGTCTCACCACTAACAGTTCTACGTATTGTACGCTCATTCAAATCAATGGCGTCTGCAAGTTCCGTGTATTTCATTTTTCTCCAATCCAAAAGTAAATCCATACACTGCTCTGGGTCATCCGTCATCTGCTTACGAATCTCCATCCATTCTGCCTGTTGCTTTTTTCGGAATTCAATCTGGCGTTTCTGGGGAGCATTCTCATATCCGTTGTGGTATTTAATCTCAAATGTGATATCACTCGGTTCTCTATTCAGAAAACAAATTGTGTAATACTCAGAGGAAACCTTGCTCTTGATTGAAAGGTCGAATACGATACAGCATTCGTCCATGTGTGAACGGGCATAATCTGTCAGTTCAAGACGCCCGTCAACTCCATATTGAACATACAGAGGAGCATTATAAACAAAATGATTTTCTACAAAGAGGTAATCACCATTCTCAGTCTTTTCTCTAAGATCCAGGTTTACAAAACGTTCAATTGCTGCATCCTGGGCGCTTATCGTAAAAGTCTGATTCAGCTTCAACGAACCTTTTTTGAACCCATGCGGCTTAACGTAGTGACCATCCACAAAAGTGAATGTTCCGATAGCCTCTTCAAAACCAAGTTCAACCAATCGGATTTTTGCTGCCTGTCTGGAAACGCCAAAATCCTGTTCCAGAGAACAAATTACCATTTCCATGACATCAACTGGGTGTTTTGCACCAGTCTGTCTCATATAATGGGCTATGTATTCCTTCGCCTTTATAGAGAATGGTTCTTTCGGCATCTGGATTCTTGGAGCAAGCTGATTCGCTTGTGTCTCCATGTAATGTGTGGATTTATTTGAAATCCCAGAACTGGCGTCTCCCAACACCTCGCAACTTATATGGGATGCAGTCTCGTTAAACAACTGCTCCAGTCTGAATGCCTTTCGATGCTTATGCCAATGGACACACTCATGGATGATTGTATTGTTTATAGAACCAAGATTGCGAAGAAGATACATCTGCGGATCTACTACAATCGTTCTTCCTTCAATATGAATAGGTGCATCTTCGTCTGTTTCTGCATCATACATTTCTGTATCGGTATCATCAAAATATATCTGACCGAACACCGATGAGTCACTGCGGATGCGTTGACTCTTAATTTTCAACCCCATTCGTTCAACAAGGACTGTAGGATCAACCCAAACAGCAGCTTGACCTCTCATCGGCACACGCAATGCTTCCGGGAAGTATTCCTGCAAAATATCATTGGCTACTGTTTCCAGCTTGTCATACGGAATGATAGGGACTAGGGAATCATCCATCGGATTTCGTGCAAAGTTTTTTCCATCATACTTCGATACCTGTATAATCTCGAAATCGTCCAGATTCTTGTCCAGGTCACCTCGGCAATGAGCCATTATCCACATAATGTTTTCACCATAATCATCGTAGTG
>ERZ834798.924-NODE-924-length-30064-cov-10.547402_pt1 | contig 30064 bp, 24 predicted proteins | sample MGYA00519689_ERZ834798 | MGnify/ENA primary metagenome ERZ834798 (study PRJEB31850, sample SAMEA3708761) | human gut metagenome | biome: human gut; feature: human-associated habitat; material: faeces | place: China | collected 2014 ...
CAACAGTACCCAATCAACCTAATAATAATGAAAATAAAAATGAAGAACATGAATACAATATACGGTTTAAATATAGATGCGTTGAGGCTCGTTCGTCTAACATTTCATCAGTGATATGGACATACAAGATGGGATCAGGCACGACAATCACTGTGAATTTTGCTGTTAATGTTCTGTTAGGACAATGACTTTCACAATCGAAAAAATTGGGAAATATAAAAGCCTCCGTAACCGTTTAAGGATTATAGAGGCTTTTACTTTAGAAGTTCAAAGACAACTGTAACGGTCTTGCTTTTTCAGTGATTTGCTCTTTTATTTCAGGGCTTTTTTCAAACGTTTGTTCCAGGCGCTTAATAAAACAAGTTTCTCCTGCACCTTTCACCTTCAAAGATGGAAACCATATTCCACCAATCAGTATCAGATCTATGCAATAACTTCTCCAGTGCTCCATAGTGAGAGCATTCATCCATGCAATTTCACCGGGAATTGAGTTCATTAACATATTGACAACTGCCATTTTCACGCATATAATATCAATATCAGAACCAAAGCATCTAGGTCTCCTGCCCTGATTTTTATCTGCACATGTCTTTGCGGCTGCCAATAACAATGTACCTGAACCACAAGTTGGATCACAAACGGACTGTTCGGGTGTTAGCTCGTCACATCTGACAGCGAAAGCCATCATTCTTCCTATATGATTGTCAGTGAAAAATTGTCCGTTGTGGCCATTTGAAATAAATTGCATGAACACGCCCCCTAAAGCATCCTCGAAGTCTTCCGAAGCATCGGCAATAATATGGAGCATTTCAAAGAAAAGAGGCATTTCTTCCTTTGTATATTGTTTCTCTACCCTCAAATAATCCTCTGACAACATACCTGCAGATAGACAATAGAGGCTTACATCTAAAAAATCACAGAATACATTTTCCCTACTTCGGCTATAACAAAGCCTGTCATAATGCGCTTGAAACTCTTTTGAAATCATATTATTATTGTTTTAAAGATTAATGCTCGTCTAGATTTGAAACCTATCTATATCACTTTTTTCGTTCTCTCTTCTAACGGCAGACTTTTTTTAAAAACTTATGCCCTTACTGAGTTATCAACCTTATCTATAGGCGTTTTTAGTTTTGTAGACAGCTTATACAAGGCTATGGGATTAAATACTACCCGCAGGTGTGGAGATTTCAGCCCATACCCGTAGGGTTTGCCTTGAAGGAGCTACAGGCTACGAAACATCCTTTGCCGTATAGATAAGGTTGATAACTCAGTAAGGGCATACAATATGAGGATGCCGGTAGGTAAAAGAGAGAGAAAAAAAGGAGCGCAAAAAGTCCACTCTCCCGTTGTGTTCCACAACGGGGTAAAAAAAGAAAAATAGGAAATTGTGGGGATATGCATTATGTGAACTACCGCTAAGCTAAAGACTTAGCGGCTTCGGAGATACTAATACTTTCTCTCTTTTCCTGCTTCTTCCTGCCATTGCTTTTTAGGACACGAGGTCGGTCATCCCCGGAAATGTCAGCCAGGAGACTATCAGAAAGTATATCGAAAGCCAAGGGTAGCCTATGCTACCCTGCATTTTTCATTCTCTAAACTAAAGATTTAGGGGTTTTCAAATGTGATTCCTTATAAATTCTCATTTTTCCCAATCCGGTTTAGGGAATATCCGAATCGGACTATAACGGATGTAAGTTTCGAATATCTCCTTATCAGGACCGATCATACGAGGATCACCTGAACGCTCCATTTCATTTTGCAAAGCTGTTTTGAGTTCTTTTTCGACTGATACATAATTAGCGTTACCGGCTAAGTTATGTAAACAAAATGGATCGTCGTTCACATTATACAATTCGAATTCAGGACGTTTATCATATGCCATGCAGAAATAGGGGTGTATGACAGGATCTTTATAATTCTCGATCAGAAATGACTTTGACGGTGCATCATCAACATCAGTAAATGCCCATCCGGAATGATGAATACCTTTTTCATCGATGCCGTACATCGGGTAAACTTTCCCCGTTTCATTATTGATTGCCTGAGGTGCACCGGCAGGCCAACGTTCTGGTTTTATATTCCAGATAAAGAGGTGTTCCCTGCTACGTATGGCGCGCTGCGGATATCCAAGGTTTTCCCAACGGGAAGAGGAGTGCCGCTCACGGCCCATAAATACATATTTCCTGGTTTCATCCACAATGCCATTTTTTTCGGACCGGAGAATATTCACAATGCTTCGCCCTGAAATAGGAAGCATTCCATCAGGTTCCACTCCCGCAAGTTCTAGAATGGTTGGCGCGATATCTACAAAACCTACCAAATCGTCCACCCGCCGTTTACCCGGAAACCCTTTCGGGTAACTGATTGCCAGGGGCACATGTACACCATATTCGAAGCAGTTTGCTTTTGCACGCGGAAAAGGCATGCCATTATCGGCCGTTACCATAACGACCGTATTGTCAAGTTCACCGATGGAGTCTAGGTAATTCAGCATTTTATAAAGATGAGAGTCTGCCCATTCTATCTCTACGGCATAATCAAGCATATCTCCCTTTATCTCATCTGTATCGGGAAAAAAACCGGGTACATCAACCTGAACAAGTTCTTTTCCATTACGCTTCCATGAGCCTTTTTCATAAGCCCGGTGGGGTTCGGTTGAACCGTACCAGAAATAGAAAGGTTGGTCCGGTTTGCGTTGTTGCATGAAATCATGGAAGTTACTAAAATAGTCTATCAATCCAATCCCTCCTGCAGTTCTCGGATCCGACGAATCGTTTTTTGTGTATCGGTATTTATTGTAGGCATGTCCGGCTGCATTCTCTTTTCTCCATAGTGAATCTTTCTCATTCTGGGCGTAGCGGAAAGGGTCAACTCCTTTTCCGGTAAATCCGGTGTGGTAACCATTTGCTTTGAGAAGATCAACAAAGGGAATGAATTCTTTCATCCAGGACGAAGCATGCTGTCCTGCCTGTTTATTTTGCCAATGATGACGCCCCGTTACCAATGTACTCCGGGATGGCGCGCTTCCCGGTGATCCGGCATAACAATTGGTAAAATAGATTCCGTTGGCTGCTACTCTGTCAAAACCAGGGGTGTGGACAAACTTGCTTCCAGCAAATCCTGTGTGTATATACGTCTGATCGTCATTGATTACAAAAAGTATATTAGGCGGTTTTATCATTTCTTTCTGATGTTGTTTGCATCCGCCTAAAACTCCTGAACTAATGGAGAGAAAAATTATTCCAGATAAATGTTTCATGATATTATTTATATTTTAATTCAAAAGTTAACTTTCAATCCGGATGCTTCCGGTTCAAAATCTGACTTGTTTATTGAGCGTGCCGGAACACTTTCACCTTTTTTTATACGATTCCATGCATCTCGGGCAGATCCCATATACGGATATGAGTCAAATATATCCCCCTGACCAAGCATCCTTGGATCCTGCTGTTCTGTCAGCTTTTGTAGAAGTTCGCTCCGCATTTGTTTTTTCAATACATTGTAATTAGCATCTTCTGCCAAATTTGCCATACATTCCCGGTCTTCTGCGATATTATACAGTTCCTCTTCCTGCCGTTTACCGAAAGAAAGCTGCCAGTAGCTCTCCGTTTCGGGATTCCGGCGCGCTTTTAATACTTCTGTTTTTGTCGGGCTGCCGTCTACATTCATATATCCTGTTTCTGGATTTCCCGCCGGCCAGCGACTGGTTTCAAAATTTATCAGATAAAGAAAGTCGCCTTTTATAATACCTCTGATAGGATATCCTTGATCGTTTGGGCGTCCCACATCATGTCTTTCCTTACCGATCAGAACATAGTCCTTCTGCGATTTACTGTCTTCTTTTGTTAACAGGTCGAGAAAACTTTTACCCTCTATCGGTTGCATCCCCGATTTATCTTCCGGTATGCCGGCTACAGCAAGAATTGTAGGTGCCAGGTCAATAAAACTCAGAAGATCCTTTATCTCCCGTCCGGCTTTCGTTATCCCTTTTTTCCACATCATGGCAAACGGGACATGATTAGAGTATTCGTATTCTTGTCCTTTGGCGCGAGGAAACGGCATTCCATGATCGGCAGTAACAATGACGATTGTGTTTTCCAGTTCTCCCGCCGCTTCCAATATCTGAAGAATAGCGACTAGGTGTTTATCAAAATGTTCTATTTCCAGCGCATAATCCAACATGTCCGTGCGTACTGCCTCATTGTCCGGCCAGAAAGATGGAACAGAATCAATCTGATTAATATTTTTTCCAGCTTTTAAAGAAGAACCGAATTCGTATCCTCTATGTGGTTCCAAAGCCCCATACCAGAAACAGAAAGGCTGGTCTTCGGACTTATTTCTGAGGAACTCTTGAAAGTTGGCTGCATAATCAATATTGGATATTCCTTTTGTCGGGGGTGTCAATTTGATCTGATTCCACATTTTCCCGACTATATTTCGTGCATTTCCTAACGAGTCGTTAGCAAAACCGGGTCCCCAGCCTTTTCCTGTTGCTCCTACCTTATAGCCGTTCTCAGCCAATACCTCGGGATAAGATTTGAATTTTGCAGGGAAATCGGGCCAGTGATTGCAGGCTTCTTCCAGTTGCCAGGAATTACGTCCTGTAATAATGCAGGCTCGGGAGGGCGATGATTTGGCATTACAAGTGTACATGCGCTGAAACAACAGGCCTTTTTGTGATACTTGGTCGAAACCGGGTGTGTGGAGCCAGGGCGTTCCATATGCTTGCATGTGGGGATAAGATATGTCGTCGGCAATGCAGAACAGGATGTTAGGACGTTGTTTTTCTTCAGCCTGTTTGCAAAATAGGTTGCTTATTCCGGTAACTAGGAATAAAGGAATAAATATTTTTTTCATTTTATATCATTATTAATCGAAAGTATTATAGAATGTTTTCAAATGTAATGGATATATCCCTACTTCCTTTTGAATATAAGGTAATTTCATTTACATTCTGTGATAGCACATTTCCTCCGATAATTTTTATCGGTTTCTTATCTTCATATTTTATACACACGGTTGAAGCTGATGCAACCTTAATGACCAGCAGGTTGTTTTCTAACCGTATATCGTCCAACTGTCCTGTGGATGAAATGACGGATACTTTTTCTCCTTTATTTCCAATAAGAAAAGCGCTTATCGTATCGTCCGGTTTATTGAAATTGAAGTCCATGTTGATAGTTTTGGGATTACTTGTGTAAGAATGATTTAAGATTCCAAGTAGTTGTGACCGATTCAAATCTAATTTGTAAGGGAGTCTGGTCTTTGATCCGCTGAATCCGATAATCTGTCCGAAAGCATGCACGGAATCTACCTGGGTGTATATCTCCGGTGATGCTCCTACGTTAACATTATAATCGGTCATTATACCGTGAATATAGGGTCTTACCCGTTTAGCTTTTGCTAATGTTTTACCGATGCCAATCCTTTCTTTGGGAGTAAGTTGGCTTAGATCTCCCCAAAAACCATGCCCGGCAATTAATGTGTTATTTATATTATAATGTTGTGCGTGGTATGGTGCTACATCATGCGGGTAAACTGCATAAGTAAACAACTCTTTTGGGAAAAAATGTCCATAATCATTGATGACCGTACGCATAGATTTAGTTCGGTAAGTGGAATAGTCACCATAAGCGGATGCACCATTATTGATGAAAAAGAATATTCCCTCTTGTAGAGGCATCAATCCAATCATGCACCGTTCCGGCTCTGTAAGGTCTACTTCTATAACTACATCGTTATTGTATTTCCGTAACTCTTTCATAATACGGGTTACATAAAAAGGGAAAAGATAATTATATCTTTCTATCCTTTCTTTTTTTGTATGGCTATTATCTCCATGATTGAGACCGGCCAAAGAACTATTGAAAGTATTCATTGCATCCCATTTAAAAAAACGAATACCTTGATCAATCAGTCTTTTACAATCTTCAAGAAATAAATCAGAAAAAGGTCCTACGATATCAAATACTGGTTTTCCCCATTGTGCTACAATAGGAACTCCGTCGGATCGGCGGATAATCCATTCAGGATGTTGTCGGTATCTTTTAAAGAGGCTATCTATTGCCATCGGAGATAACCAGATCCCTGGTATCATATTATGCTCTTTCATCCGGTTAACAAGTGGGGTTAATTTATTAGGTAAACGTTTTTGATGTGGAGTCCATACACCTAACGCTTCTTCCCATCCGTCGTCGAGTACAAAAAGTTCAATATTCATCTGAGCAGCATAGTCAATTTCTCGGAGTATTCGCTCCTCTGTCAAGACCTCTCTTAAATCATGCCCTTTCTTATTTAGTTCTCTTTGCATGGCCCAGGTATTATAATAAAAATGAGATTCCCGGGATTTAGGATGCTCTGTTATTTGGCTGAAAAGATAATTGTGTATCAACGGTTCAATCTGTTCATCTTTTCCGATAAAACTGAAACTATTCCATACGGTTTCGTAAAAAGAGTCGCATGGTATTTTCTCATTATCGAAATAACCTCCTCTTATTAGTTCTGTAGCTATTGTCCGAGTATTTCCGTTTTGACTGTAATGGTGAGCAATGAACCAAAAATTTTCATCTTTTATTTCTGTTTCATCTCCTTCTACTCCTTGATTAGCGTCAATATCCCCTTTTTTTATGGAGGTGACTGCCGACAACCGGAAACCTTGTGCTCCATCTTGTGAGGCATGTTCGTACGTTAACATTACTTTATGACTTCCCGTGCAGGTTACAGAGAAAGGACCTTTCAGGAAAAGTTCACCGCTATCCGTCAGCGTATGATTTCTAATAGAGGGATAAAATGTATGATTCCAATGCTGGTAATTAGCTATTTGTATTTCCTGTATAGCCCCTTTCATATTATTGTTGAGAGATAACCTTGGGTAAATGAAATGTAGTTTTCCTTCCTTTTTATTCAACTGAAAATTGTGTCCTTTGGTCGATTTCAGTTGTATCTTCTCTCTGGTAAGTGTTGAGTTCTGAAAATATTGTCGGTACAATTCTATTTTCAAGCCTTTGTATGCTCCCTTACCCTTAAAATAAAAAATATACTCCAGACCTTGATTAACCAAACTTCTTTCTTCGTATTTAATAAATTCCCATACCGGCATGGATGAGAGCACTGTTTCTTTGTTAATCTGAAATTCGAAGTAAGGAAGCGCATTTTCAGCTATCAATTCTTTCTGGTTTTTCTTATCGAATACCGATCGGACGGAGATCGTATTATTCTCAAATGATAATATCTGCCGCATCTCTGTATTTTCATAGATGAACTCCTTTCCAGCCATGTATCCGTTAGCCAGCATATCATTATCACAATAAAAGAATAAAATGATTAGTAAAAAGATGTTCTTAAGTTTCATTGAATTTGTTGAGGTATTGAGGGGTGTATCAAAAGTCCACTCCTTTTTATCCGGAGGGGAGCTTGTGATACACCTCAATGATTTTTATTTATTTAGGCGTAATCTGATAATCATTTTGTTTCAATTCCGGATTTACATCAACCTGTTTCTGCGGAATCGGAGTAGTGAGGTTGGTCTCGTTGAGTTTAAAACCTTTACTCGTCATAACTTCAATCGCACGGCCGGTGCGGATTAAATCGAACCATCTGTGCCCCTCAAAAGCCAGTTCCACACGGCGTTCGTGTTCAACGATCAGGAAGAATTCATTTTTATCCGAAGTTTTAATATCTACGGGAGAAGTTTCGGTTGTCTGGTAACCGAATCCTCTACGGCGCACTTGATTGAGGTAATCACATGCCTGCGCTGTTTTTCCATTTTGGTTTAATGCTTCGGCATACATTAAAAGTACGTCGGCATAACGGATTACCGGGAAGTTGTTGTTACTATCGCCATTTTGATAAGGGATGTCGAAGTATTTTTTCACATAGCGTGATTCTACCCATTTTCCGTCTTTACGTGAATCATTATAGCCGAGTGCCATGGAAAAGTCACGTCTCAAGTCGCCATCTTCGTATGCGTTATACATATCCATTTCCGGAATGTTGTTACCTCCCGTTCCTCCTACTTGGACAACATTGGTTCCTGAGTTGAAAGGCGCAAATGTGTTCGGGAAATCACTACCTTCTCCGTATCCGCCTTTCTTGAACTGAACTTCGAAAACGGTTTCTTTGTTGTTGTGATTATCCGCATGGAATACACTGGCATAGCCCTTATTGTTCAACGAGCCTGCCTCGTTCTCTAAAAGTGCGTACACTTTGCTATTTATCACTTCGGCTAGTTTAGTTTCGGCTTCCGAGTATTTGTTCAGTGTCAGATATACTTTGCCTAATAAAGCTTTGGCAGCTCCTGAAGTTGCCCGACCAATATTCTTGTCTTCTTTATAAGATATAGGCAATGCTTCGGCTTCTTTTAGGTCGGCAATGATTTGTTCGTATACTTTTTCTTTTGGATCTCTCATGTATTTATATGATTCATTGATACTTATTTCATGCAATACTAATGGAACGTCTCCATACACACGAACAAGATTAAAGTAAGTCAATGCCCGGAGAAATTTGCACTCCAGTTTGTACCGGTCACTCAGCGTTTCGTCTATATCTATATTATCGATACGATCTAAAACCGTATTAACACGATTAATACAAGCATAGCTCTTATTCCAAAAATTGGCAATATAAGGATTCGTAGTACGGATATAGAACTTATCGAATTCATCTTGATCGACTACGGAACCGGAAAGTAAATTGTGTGTATTGTCCGATGGAATTTCCGAAAAAACATACCAGTTGCCATATTGACCGCCTTCCTGAAGTGTGGAGTACGCACCGTTGACGGCCATTGTAAATTGTTCCGCTGTTTGATAAAACTGTTCCCCCCCTAATTTATTTTTCGGTTGTAAGTCCAGAAAATCGCTACAGGATATAAGGCCTAAACACAAGCCTAATGCTACTATTTTATATATTGCTTTCATACTCATTATTTTGTTTTTAGGTATTAACAATTAGAAAGTCACATTTACGCCAACCGTGAAAGTTCGGTTCAACGGGTACATTCCATAGTCGGTTCCCGGTGCCAGCGAGCTATCCTCTTTATGGCTTGTTTCAGGGTTGAATCCGCTATAACTGGTGAATGTCGCCAGATTCTGGATAGACATGTATACCCGGGCATTCTGCATAGCGCACTTTTGAGTAAGTACCTTAGGCAAAGTGTAACCCAGCGTCAGGTTATTGATCCGTATAAAAGAACCATCTTCCACCCAACGGGTTGAAACGGCATTATTTTGTCCCGTAGTCAAGGCATTTGCGCGTGGAGTTTTGCCGTCTCCCGGATTTTCCTCAGATTGCCATCTGTTGAGCACTTCCCGCATCTGATTCATATTTCCTTCTAATTGTGTAAAAAAACGTTTTCCTAAGAACAGTACATCTCGGCCATGAACACCTTGTAGTACTATACTGAGATCAAAATTCTTGTATGTCAACTGGTTAGTCATCCCCCAAGAAAATTTAGGTTCATTGTTTCCGATAATGGTACGATCATCGGCATCAATTATTCCGTCTTTGTTTATATCGGCATATTTAGCATCACCCACATGCGAATCGGCCAAATGGGGACTGTTATCCAGATCGGCTTGGTTCATATAAACGCCTATTTGTTTATAACCATAGAAATTTCCCATCGGTTTACCAATCATTGTAATGTGCGTTGTTCCAGCACCACCGTCGCTTTGTATCGGGTCACCTGCGGGACCAAGCTCAACCACCTTATTACGGTTCATGGACATATTCAGATTGGTGGTCCAACTAAAGTCTTTATTCATCACATTGACAGAATTGATTGTGAATTCAATCCCTTTATTGTTTACTTTACCAATATTACGCCAAGCTTTGGAAAAGCCAGTGATGGTTGGAATATCTACATTAAGCAATAGGTCGGTTGTTCTGCGCTTATATAAATCCAACATAAACGATAAACGATTTTTGAATATGGAGAACTCAAATCCCAAATCATATTGCAAAGTCTTTTCCCAAGTCAGAGCGTGATTGGAAAAACTGTCTTGTGCTGATCCGGCAACAACATTTCCAGTTCCGGAACCAAATACATAATTTGCATTACTCATCGTACCGATTGATGCATAATTGTCCGACATGCTGTTGTTTCCGGTTAAACCAATACTTGCCCGTATTTTCATATCACTAATCCACTGGATATTTTTCATAAACTTTTCCTGTGAGATTCTCCAGGCTACTGACCCCGACGGAAAATAACCGTAGCGATTGTCTTTTCCGAAGCAGGAAGAACCATCTGAACGAATCGAAGCTGTCAGATAGTATTTATTGTTATATCGATAATTCACACGAGCCAGATAAGAAATCAGTGACCATTCATTCATATCAGAAGAACCGCTTTTTACCTTTGCATTATTCAAGGTACGGATAATATCGTCAGGAAAATCCGAACCTTCCGCTTTGCTCTGATTGTAAGTGTTCTTTTGGAAGGTAAGCCCAGCTACAGCATCAATTTCATGAGCTCCGAAAGAAGTGAAATAACTTAGTGTATTTTCGTTCAGCCAATTAAAAACTTCTTTGTTCTCAGTATTACCTTTTCTATCAGTTGAAGGAAGTGGAGCCACCGTTCCACCTTTAGGAACGTTAGATGGGCGGAAAAACTTACTTCTGTAGTTCATCATGTCAGCTCCTATTGTTGTCTTAAATTTCAAATTTTTTAATATGGAAATTTCAGCAAACATATTTCCGAAAAAGCGGAGATTGGCTCGTTTATTTTCGATATCTTTTGCTAAAGCAACAGCATTGGGAACCCCACTCAGACCATCGCCAGCTACAGCGTATTCTGCTTGCGAAGACCAGGTTCCATCCGGATTATAAACAGGCATAAGGGCAGTGGTTGCTAATGCCGGAATGATTACTCCGTCACCCGTCCAGTGTCCTTCGTTCACCCGGTTTTGATTGATATAGGTTGGCGCAAGATTGATCCCGACTTTTAGCCATTTAGTAAATTCACTTTCAATTTTCGCACGGGCTGAGAAACGTTCATAATCGCTTCCTATGATGATTCCTACTTGATTGAAATATCCGGCAGAGAACATATATTTTGTTTTGCTATCCCCACCGCTAACAGAAACCTGATAGTTTTGAATAGGCGCCGTCCTGAAAATTTCGTCCTGCCAATCTGTTCCTTTGCCTATGGCTGCCATAACTTCTGGATCATCGTATATGGCTGGATAGCGATAACGGTTACCAGCAGGGCGCATTTCTAATGGATCATTGGGTGATGCACCCGGAACACGATCGACATAATTATTGTTGAAAGCTTCTCTACTAAATGCAACGAACTCCTCAGCATTCAACATGTCCATTTTTTTAGTGACATTCTGAAAGCCATAATATATATCTAAGTTTATACTCACTTTTCCGGCTTTACCCGACTTAGTGGTAACCAACACAACTCCGTTTGCTGCACGCGAACCATAAATGGCAGATGCAGAGGCATCTTTCAATACTTCTATAGATTCTATGTCATTCGGATTGATCGAATTCAGATTTTGTTCGCCTAAAGGAAAACCGTCAACCACGTATAGTGGGGAACTGGAAGCGGAGATTGAACCCGCTCCACGCACACGGATAGTGGCGGCTTGTCCGGGAGAACCGGCTACCTGCTGAACTTGCACGCCAGCTAGTTGTCCGGCCATAGCTTGTGTAGGGTGTGATACTTTCAGGTCTTTCATAGAACCGGCTGATATTTGACCTACAGATCCTGTTAGGTCTTTCTTCTTAACAACTCCATAACCTATAACTACTACTTCATCCAGAGTTTCCGAATCTTCTTTCATGATTATCTTCAAATGAGTCTGATTGGTGATTTTAATTTCTTGAGTGAGATAACCAATATAGGAAACTTGAAGAATAGCGTTTTCGTGCACATTGGTAATGATGAACTTACCATCCAGATCTGTAATGCATCCGTTAGTGATACCTTTTTCAACTATATTCGCTCCGATTATCGGTTCACCTTTTTCATCAGTGACTATACCGATAATTTTTTTAGTTGATTGCTGGCTTATTCCATTTTGGCGAGAAAGGTCATCACGTTTGATAAGCGTAACGTTTTTTCCGACTAATTTATATTCTATGTTAGTCCCTGTAAATATTTTATTTAAAACTTCAGAGACAGATTCATTATCAGCATTCACGGATATCTGTCGGTTTACATCAACCTCATTCCTGTCGTATACGAACAGGTATTCGGTTTGCTTCTCTATCTTATAAATGATTTCCCGTAGGGAAAGATTGTCGGCATGTATAGACATTTTTGCATTCTGTGAATTGGCTTCTGTTGCAAAAAGGTTGCAAAAACATGCGAACAGGACAATAACTGTGATTTTCATAATACGAAATATGTGTTTAATTTCGGATATGGATTGTTTATACAAAAAATAATTCATAATTTTGTATGCAATTACGTTAGTACTTCGATTAATTATTCAAGGTCGGGAGTCTAACCCTTAACCGGTAAGTGTTGGAGCACTTGCCGGTTTTCTATTTACTCTTTATATCTATGTCATAGGCTATTAGTATTTAAAGGTTTAACAATAAAATTTATATAAGAATCAATCTCTGCAAGAATTTATATGTTGAATTAATTAATAATAATCAGATTTTTCTCATCATCTTTTTGGTAAGTAAAATGATGGGTAAGTTGCAAAACATCTAGGATGTGGTATAAACCATCTCTTGTTCGAAATTTGGCAGTAGAATGTATTTTATTTTGTATAATAAATTTGTTGTTTATCTGAATGTTTACATCAAAATATAATTTCAGTTTTTTTAGAACTTCCATCAGTGACTCATCAAAATAGAGAATTCCTTTGCGCCAAAGAAAATAGTCTATGTGCTGCATAGGAGTAACTACTAACTTCTTATTTTCCAATATAGCCCGATTATCAGGTGTCAAAGAAAGCTTTTGATTTGTCGCATGATCGGTAATTTCAACTTTTCCAGTTAACAAAGCTGCTTCAAAATCTTTTGATTGCTTGTAAGCTCTTACATTAAAAGAGGTTCCTAACGCCTTGATATCATAATTGGATGTAGATACAATAAATGGTTTGTCTTTATTTGCTTTTACTTCAAAAAAACCTTCCCCATTGAGACTAACTTTTCGTTTTCCTTTAGCGAAGCGGGTAGGAAAATTTAGTGTACTACCGGCATTCAACCAAACCTGAGAACCGTCGGCTAAAGTAAGTTGTGCATTCTGCCCTGCCGGAACATATATGGTTTGCATGGCAATATCTTCTTCTGTATCTACGAATGGTAAATGTATCCAATAATGCAAAATAAATCCTAGAATAAAGATAGCAGCTACTTCTATTGCTTTTTGCCAAATATGTCTGAATTTTACCTTCTTTAGGACAGAATTTGTAATAACTTCAGGTACCTCATGCCAGAAGCTTATCTCATATAAACGGCATAGCTGCTGATAGTGTTTCATATTCACCTCATCGGCATCTAGCCATTCCGTAATCAAACGTGATTGTTCATCAGTTGTACGTCCTTCGAAATATAATTGTAGTAACTTATCATCCATATTTTTCTTTGCTTTATATATAAGACGATAGTTAGGAAAGGTTCACTAGTAGCAAACTAACTTTTTTAATAGAAAAATAAAAAATAAAATAGAGGCAGGTAATCTTTTAGAGAAATACGTAGAGCTTTCAATGCTTTGGCTATATGATAATCTACCCCTTTTACGGTGATACCTAATGTTTGTGCTATCTCTTTTCCGGATTTCTGTTCGAAACGGCTCATTCTAAAAACGTTCCGTGTTTGCTCGGGAAGTTCTTCCAGAGTATGATTTAGGATCGTTTGTATTTCTGTAGAGAAAATATCTTCCGGATTGCATCCTTCAAGAGTTGATATACGAATGGACAATTCCCGCCGCCGCCATTCAGCCATAGCCTCAAGTCTTTCTTTGTGGCTAATCTGTACTCTGAGGTAATCCTGGGATTTATGTTTGAGTATTGCTAATAGCAAGACCAAAGGTTTCTCTACGGTTTCCTTATTCATTGTTTCCCATAACTTAATAAGGGATTCTGTCGCTATATCTTCGGCTGCCTGGTCGTTTCGTACATACATCAGAGAGAAACGGTAAGCTTTCCTGTAGTACTTTACATAGATGTCGTTAAACTGTTCGATTTGTAACATTATTACTAAGAACCTGTTAAAATATGATTGAAATTTTGTTTTAAGAATGTTTCTGATTAATCCAATAGTATAAGTGACTAAATCCAATGTATCAGACTGATTTTACAGAAACAGGGCGGAAATATATATAGAAAGTTTTGAATGTACAAGCAGAAAGTGTAAATATAATCTTTAGATGGTTTAAAGTGTTAACTTAAAAAGATGCAGAGCTATTGCTACACGTCGTCAGACCTCCTACAGCCTACCTATCCAATGGCAACGCACCCGCATCTTTAGACGAGAACGCTCGCCTAATGGATAAGTTCTTACGATAGCCTTTTGTATCAAGTGTAGGAGTTTGACAACGATTAGGCTATTTATACATCATCCACTTTGAAACGCTAAATTTTATTATTGTAATAAGTTCAAATCGTCAGTAACCAGTCCCTCTAACACATGTTGGATTTTATCAGATATAGCCTTATCTATATTATATTGGGCACACAATGATTGAAATTTGCCTACTGCATTAAATACTTGTAATATCTTTTTTTCGGGCTCTTCCACAAAATCCTCTGCAAAGTTAACAAAGTCACTTGTGGTCAAGGCTGATCTCTTGCCCATCACACCCATCGAATGAATGTATGCAGAAGGATCATCCCATGTATTTGCCGTGAACATTACATCATATGCAGGTGATAATCGCCACACTCCTGTCTTATCCATAATAAACGATATATTCTTATTATGGTCATCAGATATACCTGCGACATAATTAAATACCATTCTAATAAATATCTGATCTTTGTCTTCTTGAGGAAGATTTAGAGTTCCCGCTATCCAACATAGCTTTAGATAATCATCTGCACCTGGCATGATAGCAGCGAGAGTTTGACTAAGAATTTTGTTTCCATCCTTGCGATCAAACCTTTCCGTTACGAAATGTTTCCTTCCATCAATTTCTTTTAGGAAGCATGGCATCATGTTAATCCCTGCCTCCTTTGCCATTTCACTATATACCATTTCTATCTCTGTTGTAGGAGAGTCATCTGCCTCTTTGAATTTTATGATATACTGTTTAAAATCTTTGGGCAAATCTACCTGACCTAAGCGGAATTCTTCCGTTTCGAGATTATAGGCAATCACTGCCTTTGGACGCATACCACCTGCGGAAGTTCCGAGATATATCAGCTTTTTCATTGTAAGGTTATCCTCCGGTGATATAACAGCAGCATCTCGATCATTATATACTTTAGAAGCCAACGTAGCCAATGACGACATATCTACTGACTCATGGGTGTCATCATCTTTAAATTCCGGTTCAAATTCCAATGCCCCCATAGCCCTCTTGCCTATATAAGAGAGTTTCAACAGAGGCAATGATTCCGTAACCTTTATATTGTTGTCCGTAAGCCACTGGTCAAACAGGGCTCCTCCCCATTTGTCAGGAAGTGCATCTGCAAGGAATTCCGGGAGCCCTTGATATAATTTATCTGTATTCCCATAAAAAGATGCAGATAAAGGAGTCCTCTTAGGATGTGTGGAAGGACATATATCATAATCTTGTTTCCTATACTCATCCGTAAATTGAAATACGGAACAATGTTTTTCAAAGTCCCAATTTAATTTGCCTATGCAAGTTCCCCACAGATATACATTCACTATAATTGGTTCTTTCTTCATACCATTTTACGTTTACTACTAAATCTTTTTATTTTATTACCTGTTTTTTCATTGATAAGGAAAGGGGAATCAGGAAGCTCCGGTACCAAATCGACAACACCTTCAAGAGTTCCACTTATACGCAAAATCTTAAGCAATGTACTCAGGGAAATATCACTTATCATACAAGATTCTATTCTTTTAATAGTAATGATAGATACTCCAGTCTTGTCTGCCAATTCTTGCTGAGAAAAACAACAACTAAGTCGTAAAGACTTAATTCTCTTGCAGATTTCCTTAACAATTTCTTCATCTGAGAACTCGTATATTGTATATTTCTCATATAACCTTTTCATAGAAAAAAACGTTTAAGTATCATTTATGATACAAAAATACCGATAATTCAGGGACGTACCAAATTTATAATCATTTTTATTTTAAATTCTTTTTTATCTTCTCTGGATTGTTAGAGCAGAAGAGAAAGAAAAAAGTCCACTCTCCCGGTGTGTATTCCACAACGGGGTAAAAAGGAAAAACAGGAAATTGTAGGGATATGCATTGTATAAATCGTAGATGTTTGTCCCCCCTGCAGATATATTAGTAAACATGAGCAACATGTTTTCATCAACATTGCTATCAATGAGTATGAATAATCGTTTAGCAGACTTTATTAAAACTTTTTCCCAGTGGTAAGAACTAAAATAGCTTGCCCCACCAAAAACATAACTTTTCAATCATAACGAATGAAACTTGCGTCGATGCCAGGCTACATTTGTCATCAGCTAAAGAATTTATTTTTGTATCACCTCAAAATTATATCCATGAAATACGAAAACAATCCTATGCTTGAACGTTACGTTGAATTAATGGTTGAGAAGCTAAAAGAAGTAAACGCTGATGATTGGCAGCAGCCCTGGTTCTCACCCCAATTCAAGGGCATTCCTCAAAACTTATCTGGGCGTACATATAATAACTTAAATAAAGCTGTTCTTTATTTTATTTGCGACAAGTATAATTATCAGACCCCTGTTTTTATAACCTTCAACCAAGCTAAAAGTGCAGGAATCCAGATCCTGAAGGGGAGTAAGGCATTTCCTGTCATGTTCTATGAACTTAGTATAAAAGATAAAGTCACTGGACAGCGAATAGACAGAAGCTTATATGAAAGTTTATCCCAGGCAGATAAAGAACGCTATAAAGTCATGCCGTTTCTAAAGTATTACAATGTTTTCAATTTAGATCAGACAAATTTTACAAAAAAATCTTCGATAAAAACGCAGAAATGAGCGAATTAGGGTATTTATCTGACGGTCAGTGACATTTGCCCCATAATGCTGCGGTTGGCATACAGCCGAAATACGTGACATGGGAAGAATATTGCAATGGTTGCGCTTCCAAACCATTACCCGGACTTTGGAGCATATTTATCCGCAACGGTTTGTATTTCAGTGTTCTGCACAAGTCTTGATTACTGCCTTACGGCTCTGGAAAATCCAGTGTAAGCTGCCCCCTAAAACCAAGCGATTCTGCCCCCTTGTGCTAAAATAATCCTACCCCCTTGATTCCAATATAAAAATACCCCTGCTTGGCAATGCCCGGCAGGGGATTTTTCGTAGATTTGATTCCCGTCTTGACCGGTGGGATAAAATCATTTCTACTATGACAACAAAGATAGCAAACATCCTCCAATGTTACGCATTGGGGATGGGGATAAAGCAGATAAGCAGGAGCTTTGAGCTTTCCCGCAACACGGTGCGCAGATATGTGCGCCTGTTTCAAGAGTGTGGTATACCGATAAAGGAGTTGGCCGCCATGCCTTCCGCTCGCATCCAGGAAATGTTCTCTGAAGGTGTTGGCCGTAACAGGGAACCGTCACAACGCCAGCTTGAGCTTGAGGCACTCCTTCCTGAGTATGCTGCCCGGCTTAGCCGCCGAGGCGTAACAGTGAAAACCCTGTACGAAGAGTACCGCGAGACCCATCCTGACGGATACAGACATGCCAGTTTCGGCAACTATCTCATGCGTTACCGTATGGTGACACATGTCGTAGGCCATGTCGAGCATTATGCCGGAGACCAGATGTATATCGACTTCGCCGGTGACAAACTGGAAGTCGTTGACAGTGAAAGCGGTGAATGTCGCAGCGTTGAAGTGTTCGTGGCCATACTTCCGTGCAGCCACTATACCTATTGTGAGGCGGTCTGGTCCCAGTCAAGGCAGGACTTGATTAAGGCGTGTGAGAACGCGCTTCATTTTTACGGCGGGGTTCCGATGGCGATCGTACCAGACAACCTCAAATCGGCGGTAACCCGCAGCGACCGTAACGAGCCGGTAATCAACGAGGAGTTTGCGGCATTTGCCGAACACTACGGATGTACCGTATACCCCACACGGGTACGTCATCCAAAGGACAAGGCCTTGGTGGAGAATGCCGTGAAGCTGCTTTACCGATCCGTCTACGCTGACATCGAGGGTCTTGTATTCCACTCGCTGGAGTCTCTGAATGCGGCCATATCCGAATCGCTCTCGGCCTTCAACGGACGCAGGATGAGCGGGCGTCCCCAGTCCAGACGGGAACAGTTCGAGCAGATTGAGTCCGACTGCCTCCGCCCGCTTCCCGCCATACGCCATCAGATGAAAGAGCGACGCTCCGCAACAGTAATGCGTAACGGCTATGTCACCTTCAGGCTTCACCATTACAGCGTACCGAAAGAGTATATAGGCAAACGTGTCGAGATTGTCTATGATGCGGACACGCTGGAAATATATCATGGCCTGCGTCTGGTGACCACACACCAGCGCGATGACACGCCATACTCCTATACGACAAAGGATGCCCACGGACTGCCCGGACGTCATGGAAGTTATGAAAAGGATCTGGAACAGATTTACGAACGGGCCGGCCAGACAGATAACGTCCTGCTGCTGTATCTGCGCAAGGTGGCGGAACTCAAGAAGTATCCTCCCGCGGCGTTCCGTTCATGCAGAGGCATCATGGCGTTGGAGAAGACCTTCGGGCTGGAACGGTTGGTGGCGGCAAGCGCATGCGCCACGCAACTGCGCCTATACGGATATCAGGAGATAAGGCGGATCCTTGAACGCGGGGATGATGCAGACTTCCTGTCAAAAGACGACATCGACGATGAGGTCCCCGTAACATCTATCCACAAAAACATCCGCGGAGCAGCCTACTTCGCACAATTAAAACATTTAAATAGAGACAACAATGGAAACAAATAATCTTACCGCACCGATAGCTGTCGAAAAAGACCGCAACACGTTGACAATCGAACTGATGAACCGTATGAAGCTGCACGGCATGGCCGCCGCCTTCACTGAAAGCCTGACCTCCACTATGGCAGAAACAATGACAATCGACTCTTTCCTGCACATGTTACTTGCCAGAGAATGGGACTACCGTGCCAATGCAGCCATCCAACGCCTTATACGCGGGGCGGCGTTCCGCTACAAGGCCTGCCTCGAGCAGATAGACTATGCAATCCCGCGTGGCCTTGACCGCAATCAGATGGAGCGGCTTGCATCGCTGGAGTTCATCCGCAAGGGACAGAACCTCTTCATCACAGGGTCATCCGGTACCGGGAAGAGCTTCCTTGCCACAGCAATGGGGTATGAAGCCTGCAAGAAGGGCATACGAACATATTATGCGAATGCTCCGAAACTTATGGGTACGCTTAAGGTGGCAAAAGTAAAAGGCACACTGGAATCGGAACTCAAGAGAATCGAACGGAGCACGCTGCTCATATTGGATGACCTCTTCCTTGTGAACCTTGATGCCAAGGAACGACCCATCCTGCTCGATATAATAGAGGACCGACATGGGCGCAAGTCCATCATCATCACCTCGCAACTGCCAACGGACAATTGGTATGATGCAATCGGAGACCCTACAGTAGCAGATGCCATTATGGATCGTATTATACATACGGCGCACCGGATTGAGCTGACAGGAGAAAGTGTCCGTAAAATGGCTGCATACAGAGGGAAATAAACTAAAATAATAATAACCCCATCGGTCAAGACTTTTTAAGGGGGCATTGTTGAATGTTTTAAGGGGGCAGAATCGCTTGGTTTTAGGGGGCAGCTTACACTGGATTTTCCAGATTCCATATAAAGCTTCAATTGGAAGACTATTCTAATTTTTAGAGTAGTCTTTTTGTTTATTAGAGAAAAGATGGTACATTTGTAGCATCACTCTTAAAGAGCGCTTTTTTGTGATATTTTATTAGAATATTAGCGTTATGCTTTATTATTCTTGCTGAGAAAACGACCAAATTTTTAAGCAAAGGGAATAATAAACACAATAATGCCTACGGTTTACGTGGGTGGTGTTTATCCTTTGTATGGGTGCTTGGTCGTACCTCTCAGCAGATAAGACACGTACCCACGTTCTTTTTTTGTTGAACGTATGGGAACATTTAGAAAAGAGTTTTTAAACATATTGTTCAATTAAAAAAAGTAATGTTATGAAAAAGATTATTGTATTCGTACTTTTAGCATTTATTTCCATTTACTCCAATGCTCAGGGCAAATTCGAACCCTCTGTTAAAGTGTCATTTGATTTAGGAATAGATGACTATAAAAACAAATCATTTGGCGCAGAATTTATAGGTGCGTATAGAGTAAACGAAATATTCAAAGTCGGCATTGGAACAGGAATTTCATACTGTGATTTCCTATATGAAAAAGCCGGTATCAATGCCATACTCGGTAAATATTATGACGATTATAGACAAACCGCCGCCTATATTCCCTTATTTATCAATGGAAAGCTAAATTTAAAAAAAGGAGGTATATCCCCATATCTTTCAATAGACTTGGGATATACATTTTTCATCTCATTCTCCGATTATGCAGACAATAATAAATTGGGATTAATGGTAAAGCCTGCATTTGGAGTAGATTTTCCATTAAGTAAAGGAAGTATTTTTACAGAGATAGCATATAAGTATCAAGCACGAAAATTCGATTTAGTTACCAATAACATGAACTATTCTCAAATTTCCTTTGGGATTGGTTATACATTTTAAACTTGTAAAATATGACTATGAGAAGTATTATTGTAACATTTATATGTTTGTTTATGATTTTTGAGTGGGCTAATGCTCAAAAAATAAAGAGAAATGAGGTCGATAAATTTACTAAAAAGCATGTTATTGAAACATCCTTTGAAAGAATCCATGCAAATATACTAAACAACAGAAACGTATGGATTGCTCTTAAAAATGTCGATGGGAATGAATGGCTTAGGCTTAAATGGTGTTGCGACGAGGTGCTTTCTGTAGATAAGGGAGCAGAAGTTATTTTTCTCGACAATGAGGAGAATACATACATATTTAAAAACACTAAATACACTTTATCGGGAAAAGGAGAAGGGACTATCGGCCTTAGCGGTAGTGCCATGTACGGACTTGACCTATGGCTAAAAGGAGATATATCTATGTTAGAAAATAGATGTATTAAAGGAATGAGAATATATACTAATGATGGGTATGTTGACTTTAAAATAAGTGAAAGTAATTCTAAGAAAATATCAAAAACTTATAAGGTATATAAGAAAGCGGTATTTCAATAATAGACACTTATATCTCTTGTCTATCATAGCATTTTTAAATGCCATTTCTCATACGTACTATTTTTATAAAACTTATGGCTATCTTCGGATAGCCTTTTCTTTTTCCCATCTTGAAAATAAAATAAAAAAAATATGGATGAATAGTGTTTGTCGGATTGGGATGGCACACAGGGGGGGGTACCCCCCATCCAATAAGCCTCAACGATATAGATAGATACTTCATCAAGACTATAAACGCCACATAATACAAACATTAAAAGGAAGAGTGTCGTCGTTTTTGGCTACCCTTTGGCTACCCAACAAAACAAAAACCCCTCAAAATCAACCGATTAAGAGGGGTTTATCGTACTCGAAGCGGGACTTGAACCCGCACAGCCGCAATGGCCAAAGGATTTTAAGTCCTTCTTGCCGGTGACTTCGCCGGTCGAATACGATTGTAATATATCTCTAATAATCAACACATTACAATAAAAGCTTTATAAATCTCTCCTACACTAACTATACTCCGGTTTACATATTGGTTTACATCAACTATGTAGAACAAGATTAGTTATCCAATAAATTAATAATCTCCTTTGTAGGATTTACCCACGCTGCAAAGGTAGTGAATTATACTTATAATGCAACTATTCAACCTTTCATAGATAGGGGTATTATATAAATATATTCTGCAATAAAAGGTAGTATTGATTATGGCTATATAAGAAACATTCAACTTTCAAATAGAATACAACTAGATTATTGCCCAAATAGCTTCCTTATTGTAAACCTATTGATTGCCTCGTATATTCCGAATATTCTGCTTCCCTTACAAGGTGACATATCAAACATCCAATATCATCAACCTTTGCATAAGCTGCAATATGGGTCTTCGAGTTTATTGTTTCATTCCAATATTCTAAAATAAATAGTGAGTATAATGCCATGTGTTGAGATTTAAATTCAAGAGAATTATCTAGAAGAAGTACTGCTGTTGAGACAATTTTAATCGGATGTGGCACAGCATTTCGTACTTCATAACCCTTTAATAATTCTTTAGTACTCTCAAACTCCCTAACTTGGGTACGTAAAGCCAAATATCGCTCTTCACATAGTCCAACTTCTTTGATGAAATACAATTTACAGCGTCTCAACATTTCATCTAAAGTAGTAAAGGGGAACGGGAAGATTTCAAGATGTCCCATATTAACCTTCATCTTAGCCCCTCTAGATAACAAATAATCAACAATGTTATCATCATGATTATTATATGCGATTTGTATAGGAGCTACATTGGTTAACTCTCCCCTATAATATTGCCAAATATACAGATTCTCATTATCTGTTCTCTTCTCTCTTGTTTTTATTAATAAATCGTCAGAAGGTACTTTCCACCTAATTCTCTCCCAATCAAAGTTTGACCTTCTATAATCAATCCTTACTTCCTTACAAAGATTAACATCCGCACCATTATCGAGTAATATTTTAATAGATTCTAAATCACTTATTTTAATTGCCTCTATCAATGGAGTTGTATCTATATAAAACTTATGGTTACGGTCATGTTGCCAGTGTAAACTAGAATTGGGGTCAGCACCTTTATTTAATAACAACCGTAATACATCATATTTATGGTGTTCTATAGCACATATTAAACTCTTCACATTATTTACAAGTGAGACATCTGCTCTTGCTATTTTATCCAAATCTCCATTTATACAATCTTGTAAGAGCTCCTCAAATCTTCTTTGTCGGTCTTCTAATACTAACTCCCACCTCATGGTCTATTCTTTATATTTATTAATTATCAATTATAGCATTAAGTTAATGGAAACCATAATTTGAAATGCTAAGCACAAATATACAACTTCTTTATTATTATAGAATATTTACGTGTAAGAATTTATAACGATTATCCTAGATAGACAACTACACTAATACGAAAGGTTTACAGGAATAATAAAACAAGTCATTCTATCTATTAAGATTATCAATATTATATTTGGTAAAATTGCACACATTAAATACTCATACTTTATAATTAATAAAACCCAGCCTAGCGAAAGCTAAGTTGGGCTTATTTTATTATATAATCGCAGAACTAATAATGTAAAAGTATCTCCTTATAAGTCGGGCAGTCCCCCCTTCCCGTAATCTATTGACATTCCAGTCAATTCGTTTAGCTTGTCTTGTGTTACTATTTTACTCATATTTATTTTATTTTACTTTGTAAACCTTAGCGTCGAGGAACTTTAAGTCTCCGTTCTTATTGTATCCTATATGCCAAGGAGTAACTGTACCTTTAAAGATTAATACTCCATTAGTGTACGTGCCATTTGAGTTGTCATAATAGAATCCAAGTTTATTGAACTTAAAATCTAGTGTAGGCTTAAAGTCATATACCCAAGTAACAACTGACATGTCCTCTAATGGAGTAGCCTTCTTATCTATAAACTTCTTTAATTGCTTCTTAACTTTACGTATAGTCATATTAATTCATTTAAGATTTATAGTTATTCGTCTTCCTGTTCATCTAGCATATCATCATCTTCCTCTCCCTCTATAAATGCCAAAAGCTCACCTGTCTTGGCATCTCTTATATATCTAATTCCAGGAGCTACATATTCAGTAACTACCTCTTTATCACCCCACCATGGTACAAATGTGTTACTCATTATCATAATTGTTAATAACAGTAGTTGCAGGAACTACCCCAAATCCATACTTGTTAAATCTTCTCATAAATTCATTCTTATCCTTAATTATATAATTAAATAGAAGTCTAAGATTTCTAAGTCCATTATTCTCACTAGTCCCCACATAAGGATTATTATTAATAAGTCTATCAATCTCATCAACACTCTTGAAGTTGGGAACTCCAGACTTACCTGCTCTTTGTTCAAACTCTATTAAGGGATGTAGTTGGGAGTTAAACTCTGAAGGGATAGTTAGATATTTATATTTATTTCTAACACTTACTTCGTTATACTCTGGATGTTCTTTCATTATCCGTTTAACAAACTCATCTTCTGATACTATATTGTCCTTCATTAGAGCTTGTAGCCTAGGTCCTCCAGTCTTAGCGTACTGATGATACTCAGTTGGAGTCATATCTTTTAATAATGCTGCTTGCACAGTTTCTATTCCATGCTTAGCTTCATGACCCGGTACATGAGCAAAATCGTCCCTAAGTATCTCAAAGGCAATTCTATCGAAGTCTTTAGTAGTTAGTATTTCCTCACTAGGGACAGACCTAGAGAACTTTATTATATCATTATCCAAACCTACATCTCTCTTATTTCTGGGAAGTACAGTTAAGTTTCCATTGTTATATCTATCGACAAATCTCTTAGCTGCTTCGCCATACTTAGTCCCTAGTTCTGCATCTATACTAGCGATTCTCTGTTGCGTTTCAGGATTTAGTAGATACTCTACGAAATTCTGTATGTTCTTATTAATGTCTAAATCACCATTCATAGAAGTTCCTGTATCAATGAACTGGCTCTTCTCTAATGGCTTAGCTCCTTTCTTAAACACTCTACCATTCTTCAAATCATCTCTAAGACTAAAGATTACTTGGTTATTAGAATATCCATTATCATATACATTATTAAAGATTACCCCGTCAGCACTCATCTTATCAGCTGCTCGTTCTAATGCTGCTCTGTTGGGCACATCACCTACAGTAACTATTGGTCTCTCTAACTCTAAATCACCTTCTACTCTGTAAGGTCTCTTGGCAAATCTCTCTCTAGCCTTAGCTGCTTTCTCTGCCTTACCTGGAATAGAATGATTAGCTGCTGTTCTTGGATTGCCGAATTTACCTTGATACCATATACCAGCTTCAGGAGCGCCTTCATGAATAGCATCCCACCTTTCTGGGAAGTATAACTTTGGGAATCCAGCACTGTTCTTGTCATGTACTACATGTATGGATTGCCTAGGTCCCCAACCTACATTATTGGGTAATGGTTTGACTGAAGGAGTCCCTTTGTTTATAGTCTTACTAATTACTCTAGCTCTAGCCCATTTATTACCACCAACAGCCATATCTTTTACTGGCTTTAACTTAGGTCCAAAGTTACGCATTCCAAATCCACCTGCCAAATTACCTATGTTAAAGAAATCTGCAACTACCGGATTCATTCCTGTAGTCTTAGAAAGCATATCAGCCCAGTCTTTATATTTGTCATTACTAGCTATATTAGTTATCTTATTAACTGCTTCATTACCTGCATATCCACCTGCTACTGATAATGGTCCAAATATTGCACCTGTTAATAATGTACTAATATAAGGTGCAGCTTCTCTCCTTCCTCTATCTACAGCACCAGCCAGATTAATATTTCTAGGAGTAACTGTTACTTCTGGTAAAGTTACATTATTCATACCATTCTCATTATTAACTGGCAATACTATATTACCTCTCTTATCATAACCTCCCATATATTTAATAGGTTGTGCAGGTTCTTGATATTTAATAATACCACCTGCTTTGAAACTATTATACACGCCTCTTAATGAATTGGCATACTCCTTAGCTTCTGCATATCTTCTCTTACCTTTATTAGAACCAGTAAGCTTAGCTACAAACTTATTAATATCATCATTCTCATCAAAGTCATATAGTCTCTTTAAGAATTGTATCTTGTCTGCTGCATACTCATCCATAGAATTATAAGACCTAAACTTCTGCTTAATAGCTTCACCTTTAGCATTTTTATCATTACCAGTTACATAATCACCTTTCCATGAACTACCAGTAGTTAAATTGCCAAAGTTGTACTTACCTTGTGCAGACTTACCCCAACTAGATTCTAATGCGTCTTGTGCTAATAACATTCTAATTGCATTATCATTAGTAATACCTGCCTTCTTATAGGCATTAATAAGTTCTGTAGACCATTGCTTTCTGTTAGTATATGGACTCTTCCAAGTTGAGTTGGCAGTTTTAGTAACAGGTTTACTAGCTACTGGTTTATTAATTACTGGCTCTGCTGTAGGATTATTAGCTACTACATCAGGTTCATTAGTATCTCTTACTGGTACTACTAAAGCCTCTGGTTTATCGTAAGTTGTATTATAATTATACTCACTAAATGGATTAATAGGATTAGTAATATCAGTGTAATCTATTGTAGGATTACTTACTGGATTATAACTTACGAACTTCATTCCTTGTTGAGCTTTCTTGATTCGCTTCTTATAGGTTGGGCGACTTGATTTGATGAACTTCTTGCGCATGTCCCTTTTACCGTTAATCTCTTCTTGTTTCTTTAACAGAGGGGACTTCTTAAAATCAAATCTTCCACCATGTGCCATAGTTACTAATTCTGGATTTCTAACAGACTTACCTTCAATCCATATAGGATTAGATTGCTGCAATATGAAAGGACGACCTACTTTATCCATTAATGCAGCTTGTTTAATAAGCCTAACTTGGTTAGCAGTATTAGGAGAATCATTCCACCTCTTAGCATAGTCAGCAGGATTAAATTTCCACATATCTTGAGAAGTCTGTCTTAATTTACCTTTGTTCATTTGAAACTTAACCAAGTATCCGGCAACGTCATCAATAGGACCTATATAATCAGTTCCTGGCTGCCTAAAGGTCATGAACTCTTTATCTCCCATACGCATTACTGGTTCAGTCTCCTTACCAACAACCTTGCCGATTGGATTCTTTCCAGCATAATCAGTAAACTTTGTAACATTCTCAAACTTAAGAGGTCTACCAGAGGGTACTACTGCACTCATTTCGTATCTTCTGTTATGAACTCCAGGATAAAGCTGCTCATATCTATCCCCATGACTAAATCCTCTCCTTGCTTCATTACGGCTAATAGGTTTGATATTACTAGTAGCTTTATTAAAGAACATTCTTTTAACTACTGGATTCTCATCAAATATATATTTAGCTAATAGATTCCTGCCTTCTAAATTTCCTCCACCTAGTATTGAAGAACCTGTGTAGTCGGCTGGCATTGTTTTTATATCTTGCAAACTTACTGATGCATTACCGTTAGTTCTCTTGGCAGCTTTATAAGCAGCCACTTTTAATGGTAATTTCTCTACCTTAGATAGAAATGGAGTAATTCTGTTAGCTGTTGCCATTGCTATATTAGAAGGAGTCCTTGCTTCCTTATTAAATATCCAATGATTCTTGTTAATAGGATTCCAAGCTAGGTCAGCGTCACCTTTAATTGATTTAGTTATTAACTTGTCCTTTCCAATCTTATATCCTTTAGCACCACCATACCAAGCTCCTGGATTAGTATAAACTCCAATTTCGGACGGAATGCCAGTTTTATCTTCTAACCAATTACCCCAGCCCCCGGTAAGCTTATCCACAGTCATATTACCTAAAGCTCCTCCTACAACAGCGGCTGGAGTTGTTACTAATGCAGCACCAGCTGCTGAAGGAAGTATAGTTCTTTCTATTCCAACTAAAGGATTAGTCTCATTGGACATAGAAGCCTTGAATCTGGCTTTAGCTCCCTTAATAGGATGCCAATAGTCTCTATTTCTTTCAGCAGCTGACCTGGTATCATTAGAAGGTTCTCCACCTAAATCTACAATGGAATACTGTCTAGGTTTAGCTTTAATAGGTTCATGAATTTCTGGCCTAACTACTTTAGTATTATCGGACTCTATGGTGTTTCCTTGTTGTAGTTTAGGTATTACTTTCATTATTTATTCGATTTATCGTTATTGGTGAATCTCTTCCATATTCCTGTTACTGAATCTATGCCAAGCAATCCCATACAACACAACAGGACTGTGTCTATCATTAATGGGGCTTGAATTACGTTTATTGCACAGTATATTAACACTCCCAAGCAGACAAACCACCCTACTACTCCGCAGAGTCTCTTAGATGATATGCCAGAGTGGGATGTGAATACTTGCTTTAAGAATGTTACAAACTTCATTATATAATTACATTTATAGAAATATTAGCTGTGTCACCTCCTATATATGCCTGATTTATTGGTATTTCAGTAGTTACCCCAGATTGGCATACTGCGTTATTTGTTACACTATCTGCATTTACAGTCACCCTGTATGTACTGAAATATCCAGTGAACAATAATTTAGAGACATTAGTTAAATCAGTTGGTAAATTAAAGTGGAAGTTTCTGTCAAAGAAAGTTGCCCCTTGATAGTCTAGAGTTCCAGACCTAGGAATTGTTATAAACCCATCTGGAACTCCATCTATGTAAACATCTGCTACAAAGTCATAGGATTTAGACGTAAGCCCAGAGTTAGTTATTGAAACATGTATATTGAAGTCATACTGGAATGTTGACAACTGTATATCCTCTTCCTTAACTAACTGATTATTAGCGTAATTATCGTTAGTTTCAAGTCCGAAGAACTCTACTCTATCTCTAGTGGCACACTTGGTTGGAGTATTTGTACTTCCACCAGCTAAATTAATTAAATATTGTTCTGTTGCAATTTTATTTGTCATTTTAAATACTTGCTATGTATTGTTTATACACATAACGGCAAGTAGACCCTGTACTGGTATATTCTGATTAGTTCCTATATTAAGTCTATCTGTTTCATAATTAGAATAGTGATTCATATTCTTTACATTATTTAATAGGAATGCTACGTAAATATTACTTCCAATCACACTATTGCCAAACAAAGATACATTTCTTATAGCACCTGCTATAGGGTATACCACCATAGATGAAGCAGGAATATCTGGTGTAGCCGATGTGCTTTGACCATACATATTTATGATTGATATACCCATTGTAGTGTCTGTAGTAGTGTTATTAAAGAATATTAGGGTGCTGCCGCCTAGTGAACCGTTTAATAAATCTATAGCGTCAGCAATACCCCCCCCCGACGGTAGGTTATCATTGAACTGTTGCTTAGTAATGCATCTATTGTTCGCAACTCCGTCTAAGCTCAAGCCTTCTGCTCTAGCTTCAGCTGCTGTTACTAATTCATTAGTACTTTCCATTATTCTTGATATTCTCTTAAATTACCAATTGTTACTTCAAATTCATCTGATTTCATGTAGGGTGATACATCTGCATCTTTAGCAGCTTCGTTCAAACAGAACATGTCTGAAGGAAACGATAGTGCCTTTACCCTTATTTGCTTAAGTAGTCTGGAGTGTTTGGCTTTAGACCAAACCCAGACGTCAAATATAAAATTTCTCATACTGCGATTAATGTACTTTAATTCTTAAATGTTAAGAATTACTAAGTGTAGAAGCAGTCCACTTTTGATTGGAGCCTTTGTTAAGGCTAAAGTGCTGTAAACCACCTCGACTTACATTTACGTATAATGTGAACATATTAGCTATTGGAATTCCGACTATTGTCACACTAGCACATGTTGGCGAACCATTAGATGCTCCATAATACAGTAACTGAAATGGGACCATGTCTGTCATATTAGACTTCACAATCTCCATTATAGCACTATCAGCACTGTTAACCTCTATATTACTACTTCTACCTGAATAAATCAAATCTTTTGTTGTTAAAACTAGGGTCTGAACCCCCCCCCCATAGACTTGAGTGCATCATTCACCTGTTTAGTGGTAGGGCATTTGTTGTCTTCATTTTGAATTAAAGTCATGATTGTTATTGTTTAATAATTCTACGTTAGTTTGTATCTGTTTTAGTTGAGATTCTCATAATAACCACTTAAACC
>ERZ834798.938-NODE-938-length-29804-cov-3.321490_pt1 | contig 29804 bp, 19 predicted proteins | sample MGYA00519689_ERZ834798 | MGnify/ENA primary metagenome ERZ834798 (study PRJEB31850, sample SAMEA3708761) | human gut metagenome | biome: human gut; feature: human-associated habitat; material: faeces | place: China | collected 2014 ...
TACTGTGCCACTACCTTCTTCTAAAAGAGATTGAACGCTTTCATAAGCTGATTTTTCCATTAATGAAATCATAGCTGGTGTAGCATAAACTGATAAACCACCACTACCTACAGCAACAGCAGTTTTTTCATTTTCATAGTGTGAAATCTCTATTTTATTGGTGTTGGTCGGGCCGCACGTAGATATGCATGTCGCGGGCCATGAAAATTTCAGTGGAGGTCTCGCCGATCCAGCCGCAGTACTGGTTTAGGGCGGTGTAGACGCGGATAAAGTCGACCCCCGGCAGGTGCACCGGTTCGCGGGTCTCGGGATCCACGGCCCATCCGATGTCGAAGCCGTTGTAATAGTTGCCGTTTTCGTCCTTGGCCTCGTTGGGATAGTTGTCTGCATAGGCGCCGTATTTGAACATGTATTGCAGGTAATAGGAGCCGTTGCCTGAGACATCCACGGCGTTCTTGGGCAGCAGCGTGCCTCGGAACGTCATTTCGTCGGCGTCGATCCACTTAGGATAGTAGTCCTGGTCGTGGAACTTGTTTTTGTAGACATAGTCGGTTTGTCCTCGATTATCCTCCCATTTGATGTAGGTCATATCGGTCAGGGCGCTGTCGTTTCCTTCGCCGGGCGTCGGGACATGGTCGGGGGCGGGACGATGATAGGTGATCTCATAACCGTAGGTAGCCGCCTCATCCGTGTACCACGGATTCTTGTCGATCTCGTACCACTTGTCGTCAGGCTTGCCGTTTTGGTTCTCGTCGAACATGACCATGATGATACCCGGTTCCGAACTGCCTCCGTCGACGCCCGGATGAGCTGCGCTGTTGAACGAGTTGCCGTCGATGCGGATGTCGTATTCGCCCGGAACGTTTACGACCGTATGGTCGAATCCGAACGTGATGTAACCGCCGTATGCGCCGAGAGAAACACCGCTCTGCATCTTTCCGGCGATGGCCTCCTCGGCCTTCTGCCGCATGGTCTCCGCCGTGTCGCCCTCCCGATATTCGGGCATCGCGTTCACGAACTGTCCCGGAGCCGGGCAGTATTCGTAGACCGTAGATATGTAGGGACTGTACTCTACCTCCTCTTCGACCACGTAAAAGGTCATCCGGTGCACGATCGGATTGACGGGGTCGAAGATTTGGAACGTTACGTCATAGGTGCCCGGGTATTGCATCAGGAAGATGTAGTCCTTCTCTTCCGAGAGCAGCGAATCGGCTCCCGAGGCGGTCTTAACCGTCCAGCGGTAACTTTCGCCCGTGAAGGCGGGTTTGAGATCGACGGTCTGCATGCGGGCGACCTTGTAAAGGTCGTCCAGCCCGAGGCTCACATAGGGGATGCCGTCGTTTTCACAGCCGCCGAGCGCGAGGGCCGACAGCAGGATGGCGAATATCTTTTTCATTGCCGAGTCTGTTTGCGTTCGAGAAAAACCATGTGTGCGGGGATATCGCCCGTGCGGACACTCCATTTGTGGACGCCTTCGCGCGAATAACAGTGCAATACGCCGCTCGAAACGTAGTTCTTGGCGTCGGTGACATAGATGTCGCCGTTTCGGGGGTGGATGGCAATGCCGTAGGGAATCACGATATCGAGCTCTGTGCCGTCGGTGATGAATTTGCGCGATACGACACGCTTTTTCTTGACGTCGATGATGGCGTAGGTTACCGTGTTTTTCGAGGTCTGGTTGCTGTACTCGACACTGTAGACATAAAGGGAATCCCCGGAGATGATCATGTTCGAAGCCGGAATGTTCATCGCCTCGGCCACCTGGTAACGTCCGCCGTTGGGTTCCAGCCGGTAGAGGTTCGACGGAACGTCGTCGTAGTTGCCCCGCGAGGAGACCCACAGGTTGCCGTAGGCGTCGGCTTTGATGCGGCTGAGGTTGATCGCTACGTCGATCTTGTACATTTGGCGCATGGTTTCCAGTTCGATGACCGAGACCGTCGAGTCGTAGTTCGGGGCGCGGTAACCGCCCGAATTGGCGACGTAGGCGCGTCCGCCGATGATGGCCAGTTCATCGGGCTGGTAACCCACGGTCACCTGGCCGACGATCTTATAGGTGTCGAGATCCACCTTGAAGACCGCGCCCTTTTGGGCGTTGAGATCCATCGCCACGGGCCCGACATACGCGCTAACGTAGGCATATTTGCCCTTGAACCGGATGTAGCGGCAGTTTGGAATGTCGATCTGCGTGATGCGCCGCGCCGTGTAGGCGTCCATCACCTCGACCTTGTGCGAACAATTGATGACGGCGAACAGCCGTCCGTCGTAAACCTGGATGTCGTTGCCCACGTCGCCCAATTCCTTGACGACATTGGGATTTTTTTCTGCATAGATACCCCGGGCATAGACCGCCGTACGGTAGTCGAGGTAGTCGATGTCCGCCTTGTTGCTGCCCATGTTGCCTTCGTTCAGGAGATACATGCCGATCGGATCGGCGTCGGGATCCTCCCCGAACGGCAACACCTCATACTCGGTGGGGTTCACCAGTTCGATCTTCCGGCAGCCGGCGGCGAGGCAGCAGCCGGCCAAAACGATGAAGAGATACCTTTTCATGGCTCGCGGAGGTTAGAGATCGACGCTGACGACGAACCGGAAGTTGGTCTTCGGCATCGGATAGTTGAGCACCACGTCGTAATCCTGTCCGAAAAGATTGTTAACCTCGGCCGTGGCCTTGAGGGTTCGGGTGCGGATCTTGAAAGTCTTTTGCAGCGAGAGGTCGCTCGTGTACCACGGCTGGGTGTGGTTGCGCGGGATGTTCTCCTGCTGGTTGTAGCGCTGGCCCGTGTAGATGAAGCTGTAATTGAGCCCCCACCCCTTGTAGAACAGCGCGAGGATGGCCGAGCCGCTGTGCCAGGGGATGTAGGGAATCTGGTCACGGTAGTAGGTGTCGGCCGGGTCGGTGATGTCGATGGTCTTCTGATAGGTGTACTGGAACTTGGTCGTCACCTCCAGCTTGCCGAGCGTGAACAGGGCGTTCAGCACGGCGTCCACGCCCTTGATCTCCACTTCGCCCAGATTGAGCATCGTCCAGCGGAACTGCTGTCCCTTGGGATAGGCGATGATTTTATCTGTGATTTTGTTGTAGTAGGCGTCGACCGAAACGTCGAGCATCCGCATGAAAGGCGATTTCTCAAAATTGCGCGTGTATTTCAGGCCGACGTTGAATTGTTCGGCATATTCGGGCTTGAGGAAGGCGTTGCCCATGTCCGTATAGTAGAGGTCGTTGAAGGTCGGCATACGGAACATCCGTTTGTAGAAGGCGCGTACAGAGAGGTCGTGGTTTTTCAGCACTTTGAACGATCCGAAGAACGCCGGGGTAGCCACAGCCTTGTCTGGCCGGGCTTCGAAGCGCTCGACCTTTTCGTGGACAAAGTAACCCAGCACGCTGGCCTGCATCTTCAACCGTCCCCATTCAAATGCCGTGGCCAATGCGGCCATATGGGTATAGCGCGTCGGAAAGGGGAAGGTGCCATCGCTTTCTGTGGGCATGTAAAAAGTGGCGTCGAGCGTATTCCATTGGAAGTCATAGGCCAGCGACACCTCCCAGTGTTCGAAGATGTTGTAGAGATTAGCGCACGAGAAATAGAACTCCTTCTGCTTGTAGGTGTTCTTGGTTTGGATCAACTTGGCGTCTTGATTCTCGTAATGGGTGTAGTCGGCGGCGTACTTGGTGTTGAACAGCGTGCGGAATTTCTTCGACCAGCGGTTGGTCAGCGTTCCCTGGATGAACGAGTTGGTGTCCCACAGCCGCTCACCATGGCGAAAGACGTTGTTGACGATGGCTCCCGGGATGCCGCGTTCGGAGTTGTAGGTGTAGGCCCGCACGGTCCATTGTCCGTCGGCCATCTTGCCGTGAAGTCCGGCCTCCATGCGCGTAGCGTTGATGTCGCCGTTCTGTCGGTAGGCCGTTGTGTCGTAGGCGATCTCGCCCAGCGTGTTGCGGCGGCGGTAGCGGAATTTGTACCGGCCGGTGGCATTGATCCACTCGCCGCTGAACGACGAGCTGACGGCGTCGGAGATCTTATACTCGTAGCGCATCGAGGGATTGATGAGCCCGAATGAACCGGTCTTCATCGTGGCCTTGAAATTAGCCCGTTTGCCCTCCTCGAAGCGGGGACGCCGCGTAGTGATGTAGATGGTTCCCGAGGCTCCGAAATCCTTGGCCGACTGGAAAATGTCACTCTTCTGTCCGTTATAGAGCGATATTTCCTCCACGTCGTCCAGTGAGAAGCGCCCCAGATCGACCTGCCCGTTCTGGGCGTTGCCCAACTGGATTCCGTCGTAGAAGACCGCCATGTGGTTGGTGCCCATTGAGCGGATGTTGACGGTCTTCAGTCCGCCTACACCTCCGTAGTCCTTGAGCTGCACGCCCGCGAAATAGCGGATGGCGTCGGCCACCGAAAGACTGTTCAGCCGTTGCAGGTCGACCTCCTTGAGGACCTGTGCGGGGATGACTTCGCGGTATTTGGGAATGACGGGGGTGCCGACGATGATGACCTCGTTGATTTTCTGGATACTGTCCAGTTTTCCGACGTAACGCCGGTTCGTGGTGGAATCGGCTTTATCGGATGCCTGAACTGCTGTGGAAATTCCCCCCCCCGCAATAAATGCGAGACATAGGATCGAAAGGTAGAATTGCTTCATTATGCGCTTGGTATCAATAGTTTGTTCGGTAACCATTGATTCCACAGCCGCAATGCAACGAAACAAAATGAAAAAGTGCTTTACATGCATTATCGATTCACGCCCATTCTCCGCAGGCTGCGAAACCAATCTGTCATGCAAGGCAGGTCTTCTGACTTATTCCGGTTACGACGCCTTCCCGGTTTTCACCAGTGGCTGAGATTGTCGATCCCTCATGTGTCCGTTTCCGGACAGGAACTTACAGCAGCGGGAACTGTTGCCGACTTTCACGGCATTCCCTTTTAATCGATCGGAGGCCATATGGCCTTCTTTCCGAACCTTTGCGTGGCAAAGATACAAAATTTACCAGTAATAAAAAATGTTTTTATTTTTTATTAGTCTGTGTCGTTTTATATTGGTCGCTCTGTTTATACCAATATGTAGCTTCGCCCCGCCATTCGTTCCGATCTCTATATAAATACCCGGTTGCCAATATTGTCAAAATTGATAATACGGTTAGAAATACGATTGTTCTCAGAACGATAGGTGGTTGTTTGAGATAGCGTATCTGGGTTTTCATTTCCCATAATGTATTGTTGGCGAGCTTTTCGAATTTCGTCGTATCAACTTCGTTCTTGAATTCGGATAAAGACTTTTTGAAACTTAGAACTTCAGTAATTATTGTTCGATTCTCCTTGTCGATCACCTCCAGTCTCCCCGCTAACTGCGCCAGCAACGCGTTGTATCTGTCGGTAAATTCCTGCATCTGCTCGGTTTTTGCTCCGGACAAGGCCGTATTCCGTTGCAGTTGTTCGAGCTGCTGTGCGATCTGCCCTTGCGAGCGTTCCGCGGCCTCTATCAGCCGTTCGATCCGTTCCAGCTGCGTATTCTCCCAACCTGCGTTCCCTACGCCGCCTGCTTTGGCGTTTTTAATGGCTTTGACAAGTGTTTCCTTGAGGTCTTCGTACATTTCGATCGAGAGTCCGATCTTATTTTCGTCGTTCATGATTTTTGAGATTTTCTAATTCGGTTACAGTTTTATTTTGGCTCTTCTTTTCTGTTCTTCGAGTCTGCGTCGGTGTTCCATCGCAGCTATGGCCATCGCCTCGGCCGCGGCATCGAGCAGCGCCGTGATTCGTGCGATATGCTCTTCGGGGCTTTCTCCCGGTTTGCGTTGCAACTGCCCGGCCGACACTCCGCCGGGCGAATCGGTAGGCGACAGCGGAATACCCCCGGCTTTTCCGAGATTGACCGTTGGCGGCTCTTCGCGTGCACTGCTGCCGCCCATGCCTCCGAACAGCCCGGCAAATGCCGAACGGTAATTGCCTGCCGCCGCCGAGAGGTTTCCGACAAGCGTTGTCCGGTGTTGGGTCTGCTGTTGTACATGGGTAAAATGCTGGTCGAGCTTTGTAAAGCTGAAAGCCCGGTCGATCTTCGATCCGGAGAACTCGAAACCGTTTTTCGAGAACAAAACCCCTTGTTTGCGGTCAGTCGAACCGCAATACTTGTATCGCACGCCGATGCCCTGTTCCTTTAATTTACCTTCCAACTCGTTCCAGTTCTTGCACTTGGGCAGACAGCCTTTGATCGCATCGTAGATTTCGTATCTGGTCTTGTCGGGTTCGCGCAGCCGCTCCCGCCGTACGTCGTCCTTTCCCGGTGCGAGATACAATCCGTACTTCTCGGTCAGCTCCCGGCAGACCTTGGCGTTGCGGATCTTGATGTTCCTGTCCGATATGGTCTGCCCGTTGTTCCCGACCCGGTTGTAGACCAGATGGCAGTGCGGATGGGGCTGGTCGAGATGGCGCACCAATAGGTATTGCGTATCGGTGATGCCCATCTTCTGCATGTACTCCTTTGCGATCTGCGTCATCAGGGCGTCGGTCATCCGCGGAGCGTCCTTGGGTGAAAAAGACAGCGAGATATGCCCGACGGTGTTTTTCAGCCGCGGATTCAATAAGGTCTGGTCTTTGAAGTCCTGCACCATATCCTTCACTTCCGGGGGCATGATTCCTTCGGCTTCCAATATCCGGGATTCTTCTTTCATCACGTAGCCTACCGTCCCCGAAAAAGACGATCCCGATATTACCTTACCGACCATCGCATATTTGTTTCAGGAGTTTTTCGATGGCCGTGACGATCGCCGCATGCCGTACCCTGACAGCCGCCAGACCTTTGGCATTGGCCAGCCGGGTCAGCTGGTTCAGATTCCGGGCGATGCCTTTGAGCTGGGCCATGAAATCCAGCTGTTCGCGTGTGATTCGCGCCCTTACCGTTCCTCGGTCGATCAGCTGGCGCAGGACTTCGGCCGGCGGTTGCCCGGCCTCGCGGCAAAGGGCCGAGAATCGGAGTTTCCGTTCGGGGCTGAGTCGTGTGCTGACGACGTATTTGCGGATGCGGCCGATGCCGACTTTCGGCCGACCGCCCTGTTTGCTGTATGTTTTCTTCGGTATTTCCATGACAGGTAGTTTCGATAGATTATTCATGCTATATAGGTTGTTCAGACCAGCGGGATTTTACGCCGGCCAGCGGGGAAGGCGCAGTTTTCGTCTACGAAAACACAACCTTGCCTTCCTTAAATCTTTACCCCTTTCCGACACGGTGGTTCAATTTCCGCCCTTTCCGCTTTCAGAGCTTGCAGATTATTCCGACAAGAGTGATCTTGCTTATCGGATATAGTTTTCGTGGTCTTAGGTCGGTCTTTTATGCGGGCGATCAGATAGTCGTTTACGTCCTTGTGCCCGCTGTAAAAATGCCTTTGGTCGATTACCTCGCTGCGGGGGCAAAGACGGATCAGATCGGAGGTCGTTTTACGCCCGGCTTCGTCGTTGTCAAAGAAGGCGTGAATCACCGGATGCCGGGAGAGAAACGGGATGGCTTTGGGCAGGTTGACGACCGAGTTCAGAACCGCGGCGTCGATGCGCAGTCGTTCGGGGTATTTCAGTGAGAGATAAGCGAGGAAATCCATAAATCCCTCGAAAGCGATTACCGTATCGGAACGGTTGTCGATGGTGGTGATATGTTTGGGCGAGGAGCCGCCTTTGAACCGCTCGGAGCGGAGCTCCCACCCTCCGGCATCGTTGCGGAACCCGACGGCGAAAAAGGCGCGGCCGTTTACCTCGTAGCGGACTTCGCGGCAGAATGCCGCGGCGACCGGCGGGACGATGCCGCGCGAGGCGAGATAACCGACCAATGCCGGATGCCGGAGCGAAGCGTCGGAGAGGATGCGGAGCGCGGGGACGGTGGCCGGCCGCACGACCGACAATGCCCCGCCAACGCCAAGAGGCTCACCAATACCCGGTGAGATAGAAGCAATCCCCGTGTCTCCTTTTTCACCGTTTTGCAGCCGTCGGACCGCTTCGCGGCTGTCGCACCGCTCCAACCGCATCACGAGGGTGAGCAATGTACCGCCTTCGCCCAGTCCGAAGTCGTACCAGAGATTTTGCACGTAGTCCACTTTGAAACTCGGCGTGCGTTCTTCCCGCAAGGGTGAAAGATACATACCGTAGCCGTTGCGTTCGTATTTGGGCTGAATCCCGCGCCAGGCGAGAAAATCACGGATGGAAATCCGGTTGCTGTATGGTATGACAGTCATTTTTTCCGTAAATTTGTTGAGAAAAAGTGTAAAATCCAGTGAAAGAAAAGGTTGGCGTCTTACATATCTCTTACACGGCATCCGGCGCTGTAAGTCCGAAAGAACCCGTAAGACTTTGTAAGAGGATTTGTAAGAGATGTAAGATTATGAAAATAAGAAAGCTACTTCCTTTTTTCAACATTCTTACATCGCAGCATCGTCCAGCAATCCGCCGAGTTGTTCCCGCGTGACGGTATAGACCCGTGCCGTCTTGCTGTCCTGCCGCTGCGTTTCGCCGTTGTAGGTAATCGTATAGCGTTGGTAGTAAGTCGGTGGTGCGGGTCGCAGCTGCCAATTTTCGGCAAGAATCCGCCGCACGGTGGGATGGTCAACACGGATGCCGCGTATCTCCAGCATATTGACCATATCGCTCACGTCGAACCGATACTCCGCAAGGTTCTCGGCATCCATGATATCGCGAATAATCGACAGCATTTCGGTTTCGGTCTTGCTGCGGTTGTAGTGTATGATCCGCCGCAAGGCATCGGTGACCAGCAGCCGGGGCGCGAACCACATACGGCTCTCTTCATGTGACGAGAGCATACGTTGTTGCAGATAGAAGAGCAGCCCCGGTATCTCGGCTCGCATTTTGGCCAGCAGGTGTTGATCGTCATACGGGAGCGGCGGCACGCGCCGCACCCAGTAGCGGGTTTCCGCAGCCTCGATCAGGACGGGATTGCGCTCGTTGTTGGAGCAGAGGACGAACTTGCCGAAAAACTCCACCTCCCGGCGGTCGCGGCCTTTCGCCTCAGCCTTGTAGCTGCGTGCAGTCGATAGGTTCTTGATCCTCTCGGAATCTTCGCGGCGGTTGAGCAGCACCTCGTCCACGCAGATCAGCAGTTTGCCCATCCAGTCGTCATTGAATTGCGAACGGAAATCTTCGTTGGTATTGAAGGTAACGTTTCCGCCGAAGATCGACTTTAAGAGATTGAGAAAGGTCGTCTTTCCCGTGTTGCGTTCATCCGACACCAGCAACAATACCGGCAGCCGTTGCAAGGGGCGCAGGTAGAGCAGTTGCAGATAATCGTACCCCAGTTCGACCTGCTCGCCGAAGATATGAGCGAAAAAGTCGTGGATGTGCGGAAAGATGCCATCGGCGGGCTGAAAGGGAATCGGCTCGTAACGGTTCAGGAAACCGTCGATCTCCCGGCGGTAGTTCGTGTGGTCGGGAACCGTGCAAAAGCCGTCGTATTTCGGAATGCAGGCCAGATAGCTTTTCCCGTAGTCCTGACGCAAGGTCTCGACATTCCACGGGATGAGCGTCTCGACGCTCCGGCCGCTGCTCAACGGCTGCCGGACCCGCTTGTAGATGGTCGTTCCCACGCGCAGGTAGGGGCTTTCTCTTTTCACTGTTTTAGCGGGCATAGCTGTCTCCGTTTAGAATCCGTTGCACATCCGCCACGCGATAACGGCGCTGCCCGCCGTACTCCACGGGAACAAGATAACCGCTCTTGGCCCATCGCCACAACGTAGAGGAATCGACACCCAACAACGCGATGGTCTGTTTTCGCGTGTACAATTCGCCCGCGTGTTGCGGAACCGGCATTACGGACGGCGGCGACGCGACTGCCGTCAACTCCCGATGCCATTGCCGGAGATCTTCCAGACGGACGGTCACATTCACTTCACCGCCCAGCTCACTCAATTGTTTTAAGTCCATAATACGATAATTTAACCGAACCCGAACAGCAGGTCCGGCGACGAAAATAACAGGTGCTTTTCCTGCACCTGTTTTTGCAATCGAATCACCGCATTTGCACCGGCAAACAATTTCAGATATTGCTACTTACCAGCATTTTGCAATTACATGACAACAGAAAGAAAATTCCCTGCACCGACCGGGTGCAGGGAATATCTCATCCTTATACAGCTCTTTATTTTTGGATATATTCTTTCAGATTATCGATCAATCGGATGCGATAACCTCCGTCCGTCGCCCGGAGTTTGGCCCGCAACGTCTTCGTATTGTATTTGGCCAAAGACTCGAAGCTCGCTTTCAGCCATTCCGCCAATTCGGTCTGGTCATAAAAACGATTGGTCGCGCCCTTAAAAGCATTCCAGACGTTCCAACCGTAGTGACACAAATCCCCATAGCTCACCCGATCATGCCGAAGCCGAACCTGCGGCACATCATTCGGAACAGGCGCCATACATGCCAAATAAAGCAAACGTCGTCGCAAAATTTGCCGATTCGTCCCGTCAACGGCATCGCCCAAATCCTTATCGGTATATTCGTAGACGGTGGCGAGTGCATTTTCGAGAATCCGATCGTCCGGAACCGGATCGGCAGAAACAACGGCGGATTCCGGCACGATCGCGTCCGGGCTTCTTTCACACCGCTGTTCGGAACCGACTCCTTCTGTCGTTGTTTTCTCTTCGCCTCTCGGCTGACTACACCCAAAACGACGAAAAAAACGCTCCGAAAGATCCGCCGAACTGCCCACGCTGAAAAAGTAAAATCCGGTCACGCCAAGTCCTGCGGGGACAAGCAAAACAAGCGCCAGCCAAAGCGGAAATCCCCGAGAAACCATGGCACTGAACAAAACGATCAAAGCAAAAATCACGGCGCTTGCCACGATCAGACGAAGACCTTTCTGGAAATAATACTCGGGATTCATAATTCCGATTCGCTGAAAAAATCATCCTCCATTACAACTTTCCGAAACCGATCCCGCAACTCCGCCATCCGCGCGATCAGTCGATCGTATGGCAGCGAATCTCCATAGATGAAATACTCCTGCATCCGCTCATAATCCCTGCGCCATACCTCCGCCAATTTTTCGGGCGGAATAAAATCGATCCGGCTCGGATGGTGCGTCCGATAATCGACTCCGCGAATCGTATTGAATATGCTGCGATGCCTGACAATCTCGACATACATTTTCGGATCGGCCAAGGCTGCCTTTCCGAAATCCGTATCCATCAGCCGCTCCAAATCGTATAGATGGCGTGTCATTCGCTCGACGCGCGGATTCTCTTTCTGAAACTCTTCATGCAGCAAAAACGCTTTCTCCAAAAACGTCCGTGACGGCACGACCGCATAAATCGGGAACACCAATTCTCCGAATACATCGGGATATGCCTCGGCAATCAGCGGACGAATCTCGATCCGCTCACGCGGTTCTTTCATCGACCGGCAGCTGAATTCGATCCGGATTTGCGATTCCACATACTCGATATTCGCATAAATGCTTCGATACGGCAACAGCACCAGCGTCGGATCGGCATCGGAGTCCTGCGCCGGAACGGCACGCAACTCAAAATCGGAAGCCCCATATCCTTCCAGCAATGCCTGCATTTCCGCAACGAGCCGCTGCTCGATATAGGCCCGCGAAAGTTTCCGAATCCGATCGCGCTGCGACTTGTTGTCCCCGGCAATTCTCCAAAAGGACTTGTCGATTGCAATATCGATGTCCTCCGAGAAGCGTTCTATGACATGCCAACCCTTGCTCAACGACGTACCGCCCTTGAAGGTGATGAAGTCCCGGCACGACGATTCGAACAGGGCTTTCAGCGTCATCGTCACCCACCAGTCCTTCTCGACAGCCTGCGGAGGAAGCCCGACACGCTCGCTCGTCTGTGCAACGAACATACTTTTCTGCTCGTCGGAAAACGTCCAAAAATTATTCTTCATAGAACGACATAATGATTTTACGAATCCAGGCCGGCACCAACCGCAGATCGGGCAGAATGCTCGACTTCGGAATCCGGGCGAATATCGTCTTCAGTTGGGCGGTGTGCTCCTCCGTCACCTGCGGCCGACCGATCTCCTTCAGAGCGAACACGGCAAGCATCAGCGTTTTATTCTGATAGGCCAGATTTTTAAGCGCTACACGCTTGAATCGCAATTTGCGACCGTTGAACAAATTAACTGTCCGGGAATTGCCGTCGGTATAAAACACATAGTTCATCGGTACCTGGGCAGACAATCCCAATACATTCAATGCGTGCATACCCGTCGGAACAACTCGGGCTTCGCTCTGCCGAGCTACCTTTTCAGCGATTTCATTGATGGTCGGGTATTGTATGCCCATTCCAAACTTTCTATCGATTTTGGGATAGCAATAGAGGCCCCTTGCAATACGGACCAAACCGCCTTTTCGAGTAAGCCGTTCCAATGCCTTCGCAACCGATACAGCCGATCCGTATACAGCGAAATCGGATGCGGAATACAGCTTACCCCGTCCGCACTTCTTTATCTTATTAAGTATCTTATCCTCTATTGCTTGCATCTATTTACACACATATATCTGTCGTAAATTTATACAAATTTATCGACAAAACAAATTCTACTCCAACACACTCACTGCATCCCGTTTTATATCCATGTCGATATCGCGATAGCGGGCGAACGCCCGGCTGCCGTCCTTATGCCCGGACATCGCTCCCACGATCGCAGGGTCTTTCACGCTTTTATAAACATTCCCGATGAATGTCCGGCGCGCCATGTGCGACGAAGCAAGGTCGCAGATCGGCACCTGAACATTCTGCCGCGTCCGCTGGTCGATCGTCGTCACCATGCGCGTCAGTCCCGCTTTACGGAACGCCGCTTTGATATAGACATTATATTTTTGCTCCGAAATAAATGGAAACAATGTTCCGCGGTTCTCATCGAGGTATTTACGAATCAGTTCTTTCGCAGCACCGATCAGCGGCACCGAGACCGTCACCACTCGGTCGTCTCGCGTCTTGCGGGGAACATATTCGATGCAATCGCCGATGATATTGGCATAGGTCATCTTATAAAGGTCGCTCACCCGGCAGCCGATCATGCATTGGAAAACAAAAATATCTCGTTGCGTTTCCAGTTGCTTGTCATCCCCCATATCCGCTTCGGCCAACTGTTTGCGTTCGTCGGTCGTAATATAGATAGGCGTACCGTAGACAATCTCCGCAATCTTGTACTGCTTGAACGGATCATTGTAGGTATGTCCGTTATCATTTAACCATACATAAAACGACCGTAGACGAATCAACATATCCGAAACGTAATTCATGCCCCGCTCTTTCGGACGGCCGGGAATTACCGTTTCTCCCGCAGCATTGAGGTACGGGCCGCGCTTCACAGGCAGATTCTTCCTCACCTTCGGCCGGGCATACGGCACCTCGTCGTACAACTCCGGATGTTCGTCGAAAATCTCCGGTTCTTTCATCAGAAATGCCCCGAAATCATCAAGTGTCGTCGGAGATACGGTGTGTACGTCCAGCACGAACCGTCGGTTCGACAGTTTACGATACAACTCATACCGCTTCAACGTCCGCACCAAGACATTGAAATGCTTGACACGCGATTCGGACAATTTATGCGTAGCGAGGTATTCATCCGTCAACGGGAAAAAGCCTATTTTCTTTTCCTCAACGGAAGTCGCCGTCTTTGGCCGCAAAGTGCGCCGGATCAACTTTTCGAGCCACTCGCGCGTAACGGTCGATTTATCGTCTGCCGCCTCGACCGAGGTCTCAATTACATCGACCAATTCTTTCAATTTCGCCCGCTTTGCCAACAGCGCATCGCGCTCCTCCCCCGGTATGTTCGGAATATTGATATCGTTTTTCTTTCCCCAACGTTTCCGATCGACCCAAATGCCGGACGGCACACGTACACGCAATTCGCGGGAAACATAGACACGGAAATTAACTTGCGATTCTCCCGCGCTGTTCTCCCCTTGCGCCAAAACATATGTAACTTTTGCCATACATCCTCATTTTATGCTCTACAAAGATATGATTTAGATTCGAATACAGCAATACTTTTGCGTCCGCACCGTGTCCGCATTTTTGCAAAACAGCTAAAAACAGACAAAATACATTTCATAGTATATCATTTTAATATACTATATTTCAACATATTATAAATATATTCAAATTTTAGTTATTTGCATATGTTTTTCACAAATTAATTCCTGTCCTGGGCACTTGGTGATCCCCGTAATCTTACGATTACGGGGATTTTTGTTTGTGTGAAATCCCCGCCGGCAGCCGGACTCCAATATGTCCGAAACAACAATCCCGGCCTGTTCCGGCCGCTCTCGGCGTATTCACACGAAAAAATGCGCATCCGCCGACAAACAAGCGGGGATGCGCATTCCTATCCGAACGGCCGAAGGGCTTATCCTCAAATCGTCACCTGCTCCAGACCACCACGGCGCAGCGATCCGCTCCGACCGTGACCTGCGCCCCCTTAACCGAGGCATCCCCGTAGATCACGCGCGGAACGCCGTATCGACCCGTACGCAGCCGTATGGCCGCGCTTTCCGGACGCTTGTTGACAATCACGGTCGTCAAAACGCCCTCTTTACGCATGGTGCGCATCAGCACGTCCGGTTCGGGCGTGCGGAACGAAGCCGGAGCCGCGTCTATGGCATCGCGGCACTCCCGCCCGTAGAAAGCCGTCAGCGGAGCCATATCGCGGTGATATCCGCCCAATTCGATCGGGGAGGGCACCCACACGACCTCGCCGCGGCCATAGCGGTTGCGCACGGCCGCGACATCGCCGCCGTCCGTCATCATCGTCTCGCCCGAAGCAGGCACCAAGATCCCCCGCCACAGATGCGCAGGCAGCTCCTCGCCCAGCGTGAAATACTCCCCGGCGACTTTGAATTCGCTGACCTCGGCTCCGAAACACGATTTCAGCGGGAAGCCGTTCATAAACAGACATCGCATGTCTTCATCGTAGAATCCCGACAATCCCGTAACGATCAGCTTGCCGCCGTTGCGGACGAACGACTCGATGCGGGGCCGGAATTCGGAAGGCAGCGCCACCATATGCGGGATCACGGCCGTACGGCCCGCCGCGTCGTCCCAGTCGAAGGTCGCCATATCGGCCACTTCGGGCGTAACGCCCCATGCCGAGACGGCCTCATAGGCGGCGGCCAGCGATTTCATGCAGGCCGAAGCCTGCCGTCCCTCCTCACCGGATGCGAGCGTTTCGGCATTGCGCCGCTGAATGCGCAGGGAAGCGATGTTATAGAGGAGCGTCACCGGAGCAGGCGCAGGCTTCAACTCCCGGAACTCTTCACCGTGACGCTGCAATACCGATGCGACCTTCGCGGCTTCGAGCATACGGTCCGAGGGCCTGCGCAGGAAGTCGAGCAGCCCCCACTCCCCCGCCTCCATGACGGCCGCCCGCTGATTGAGCGACCAGAAGATCACCCCTTCGGCGCCGGAAGCGATCGCCGTCCAGAGATACTGCGCCGTATGCGCCGCCGTGGGACAGTAGGGAACATTGCCGCTGGCGGTGACGTTTCCGCCCTGCAGTTCGGTGATCCAGAACGGATTGCCGAGTGCGTTGTGACGGATGATATCCGACATCAGGGAGACGCCGAGCGGATATTCGCGCTGGCTGAACATGCCGAAATGCCAGCTCAGGTGCAGCGACGCGCCGACCGAGGTGAGGAATTTCGAGTAGGCCGGAAAGTCGTAATCGGGCAGCGTGCCCAGAATCTGGTGCGGATTGATATGTCGCCCGCGCTGCGGATCGAGCCGTTCGACCAGCTGCGCGATATGGTTCAGATACCACGTCGTATAGTAGGTCAGGAACTTCTCCTGCGTGAAATCGGCTTTCAGATAACCCTCCCCGCGCTCTTCCGGCGGGAAGTCCGCCAGCCAGCGGTCATAGACCTCCCTTGCGAGGTCGGTCATGGCGACGCGCGTCCCGCCGCTGCCGGGTTCGTTCTGCAGCACCCATGTCCACAGCGATTCATACTGCCGGAAATGCGACACCACGGCCGTGATATAATCGTCGATTTCGCGCAGGTGCGCCTTCGAACGGGGGAATTTGAAACCGCCCACGTCGTTCAGCTCGTCGGTGACGGGAAACAGCGTGGCGAAAAGCCGGACGCCGTATTTGTCCGCCGCACGGAACGCCTCGTCGTAAAGCGAGAAATCCCACTCCCCGCCGCGGTACATGTGCGCCCCGAACATCCGGATACGGGCCACCTTCATCCCGTTATCGTGCAACAGGCGGAAAAATCCGTCGATATCCTCCGGCGTCTGTCCCGGCTCTACAAAAACCTGAGCGCCGATCTGCGGCACATCGCATTGCTGGGCGCGCACCCCGGCCGTTCCGGCCAGCAGTAGGAACGCCATCAACCACTTTCTCATCGTTTATTCATTTTTATACGCCACCCGGCGGCTCGTCCGCGCCGCATCGGCCGGAGTTCCCGCAGGAGCAATTACAAATTCATATCCGTAGTGCTTCTCCAAAAGCCGGTACGCCTCCGAAGGACGCGATTTCACGCTCCACGAGTCGGTGCCGCCCACGCCGGCCTGCGCACAATCGACATTCACCAGCCATGCGTCGTCCAGCCGCACGATCTCGTGCGTATGCTCCGCCGCATCCAGCGCCTCCTGCGTGCAGGGCCAGACCGAGACGCACAGAGGCTGCCGGCCGGCGAAAACTACTCCGCCGCCTTTGCCCCCAAGCTGGAGATAGTGGACGTCGCAGCGGTTGCCGCACTCCTGCGGATAGATATAGGCGGGACTGAAATCGGCCGTACTGCCGGAGTAGACCCCGAACAGGGAGCCTTCCTTCCGGTCGGCATAATTCTCTCCGGGACCGCGGCCGCAGTAGACATAGCGGTCCAGCTCCCCGCTCCACAGAGCCTGCAGACCGATGCGCAGCGGTTCGGGAAGCGTGTCTGCGATCCGCAGGTCGTACGAAACGGCCAGCTCCCCGTCCGCCGCAAGCCGATAGCGCAAAGCCAGCCTGACGCCCCCGCCGCACACGACGGCCGTCACCGCACCGTCGGCCGCATTCAGGCTTTCGAGTTTCAGCCGCTCAGGCATCGTGCGCCATGCGCCCATGCGCTCCCGCGTACGCCAGCCCCGGCGGTCGTTGTCGGTGGATGCCCGCCAGAAATTCGGTACGAGCGGACTCCGCATCAGCTCGCAGCCCCGCACCGCATATCCCGACAGATATCCCGTCGCCGCATCGACCGTCGCGGTCACACTCCCGGCAGTCAGCGTCACCGAACGTTCCGTACGGCTGACGACGGCACTGCGGGCGGCCGCAGCGCGCACGGGCGCCGCAGCGGGCAGTGCGAACTGGTAACGGCCCGCCTCGAATCCCCGCAGGGCATAGGGTTTATCCTCTTTCAGGCGGTAAACGATATCCAGCCAATAATCGACGCCGGATTCGGGACGGGGCGCCTTGTACCCCACGCGGCACTCCGTGCAGGCTCCCGCTTCCGTGCGCGGCACTTCGAAAGTCCCGCTTCCCAGCGTCGCGCCCATGCTGGACGTAATGCGCCATTCGAAAACATACTCATCGGTCGAAACGAAGAAATTGCGGTTCCGGATCGTGAAAAAATCCTCTCCGGGCCGCGGCTGCGCGATTTCGAGCGGCTGGAAGACATGCTTCGCCTCCGCCGCGGCCGGCTTGAGACTCCGGTCGGGATTGATGATTCCGTTGATATTGAAGTTGGCGTCATGGTTCTCGCGGCTTCCGAAATCGCCGCCGTAGGCCCAGAAACGCCTTGCCCTGCATATAGGCCGGAGGTTCGATGCCGGCGAGCGAGAGTACGGTGGGCGCCAGATCGGGGAACCCGATCAGCCGGTCGGTCCGGCCGGACTGACCGTTGGCCAGATGCCGCCATTTCGGAGGCAGGTAGACGATGAACGGCACGTGGGTCCCGGTCTCATAGACGAACCCCTTGCCGCGGGGCAGGCATCCTCCATGGTCGCTGAAGAAAAAGACGATCGTATTTTCATCGAGCCGCTGCCGCCTGAGATCGTCGAGAAACATCCTGACCCATGCGTCGATGTCCTGCGACCCCTCCATATGAAACGCGAAGTCAGACCGGATTTCCGGAATGTCGGGCACGTGCGGCGGCAGTTCCAGCCGCGCCGGATCGAGCCCTTCGAGGGCGAAATCCCGCCGCTGGTCGGTATGATAGGAACGGATGCGCCCCATATGGGTGGCCATCGAGTTGAATACGGCAAAAAACGGCTGGCCTTTCTTCCGCGCCGGGTTGTTGTATGTCGCCGCCGGACCGCAGCTGTCCCACATGGCCTTATTGTCACACAGCGTATTGTAGTCGGTTTTGGATTTGTTGGTGCAGTAATATCCCGCCGCACGCATATAGTCGGGCAGAAAAACAGTCTCCGGCGTGGCAAACCGGCAGCGGTGCCACTCCATGCCGAAAGTCGAGGCGTAGCATCCGGTGATGATGCACGACCGGGAAGGCGAGCTTTGGGTGCCGACCGAATGGGCCCGCATATATTGGATGCCGGCTCCGGCCAGACTGTCGATCGTGGGCGTGGCGACATGCCTGTTGCCGTAACAGCCGAAATCATAAGGACTCGTGTCTTCGATCGTAAGCCATAATATGTTCGGCCGTTGCTGCGCATACGAATTCCCGCCGCCGAACACCAGTCCCGCGGTGGTCAAAAGTCCTGAAAGATGTGTTGTTTTCATACCTGCATACGTTTTGTCCCGACGGCAATATTACGAAATTCCGGGCAGCTCACGAAGCACGGATTCATCCAAAACTAACAGAAAAGCCGAAAGCGCGTTTTCAGCGTCGGAAAATTACCGCATCAGGGCGGTGTGTTATTTTTTGACGGATCGCTGACCATCATTTCCGGCCGTTTGAGTTATGTTTGCGACAACCCAACCCGACAAACGATGAAAAGACTTCTCCTGATCCTATGGCTTCTGACCGCCGCGGCGGGAAGCCGGATTTCGGCCGCCGGCCGCACCGAACTGAACCAAGGATGGAAATTCCGGCAATACGGACTCGGCGAATGGCTCCCGGCCACAGTCCCCGGAACCGTGCATACGGACCTGCTGGCAAACGGGCAGATCCCCGATCCGTTCTACGGCAGCAGCCAGAGCGATCTGCAGTGGATCGACAAGACCGACTGGGAGTACTGCTGCACGTTCGACGCACCCGAATTGGCGTCGTACGACAACGTGCGGCTCGTCTTCGAAGGAGTGGACTGCTATGCCGACATCAGGCTGAACGGCGAACTGCTTCACCGCACGGGCAACATGTTCCGCACATGGAAAAGCGACGTCAAGGGATTGCTGAAATCCCGGAACAACCGCCTGCACGTCGTTTTTCACTCCCCGGTCATGCAGGGGCTCAAAAACATGGCGGCCTACGGCGGCCGTCTCACCGCCAACAACGACCTCGGCGCATTGGGCGGACTGGGCCCCAACAAGGTAAGCGTTTTCACCCGCAAGTCGGGCTACCAGTACGGCTGGGACTTGGCGCCGCGCTATGTCACCTCCGGATTGTGGCGTCCGGTCGCGCTCGAAGCGTGGAACGAAGCCCGCGTGGAGGATTTCCACGTGCGCACCCGCTCGACAGGGCCGCGAAAGGCGCAGATGAGCGCATCGGCCGCATTACGGACGGATGCGGCCGGCTGCTATCGCATCCGGATACTGTTGAACGGCAAGAGCATCCTCACGGCAGACAAGACGCTGGATGCCGGGACGCATTCAATCGAAGAGCCGTTCGAGATTCCCTCTCCGCGGTTGTGGTATCCCAACGGAATGGGCGAGCCTTACCTCTACGACGTGGAGCTGGTGCTGGAAAAAGAGGGGAGGGAGCTTGACCGCACGGCCGTCAGATGCGGCGTACGAACCGTATCGCTCCGCTGCCGCGACGATGCGGACGGCCGCGGCCGCGGTTTCGGCTTCGAGATCAACGGCATCCCGGTATTCTGCAAAGGCTCCAACTATGTGCCGGCCGACGCGTTTTTGCCCCGGATTTCGCGGGAGAAAACGGAATTTCTCGTGCGGAGCGCCGCCCAAGCCAATATGAACATGCTGCGCGTCTGGGGCGGCGGCACGTACGAGTCGGACGATTTCTACGAAATGTGCGACCGGTACGGCATCATGGTGTGGCAGGATTTCGTCTTCGCCTGCAACATGTATCCCGGATCGGCGCAGATCTACGCCGACATCCGGGCCGAAGCCGAAGACAACGTACGCCGGCTGCGCAACCACCCGTCGCTCGTCCTCTGGTGCGGCAACAACGAAATAGACGTAGCATGGAAACCCCACGACAAACGCAACAGCCGGTTCCGCAAATTCTATACGGAAGAAGAGGCCGAACAGTTCGACCGCGTAAACGAAACCATCTTCCGGAATATCCTGCCCGGTGTGGTGGACAGCCTTTGCGGCGGCACCGTACCCTACTGGCACTCGTCGCCCTCGCCGGGCTGGGGGCTCGATACGGCGGACCGCTGGCGCTACGGCGACGTACACAACTGGGACGTCTGGCACAAAGGCGACCCCATATCGGCCTACAACACCCAAATCGCCCGTTTCACGTCGGAATACGGGCTCCAATCCTACCCCGAACTCTCCTCGGTCGAGCGTTTCATCCCCGAAGGGGAGCGCCGCCTCGCCTCTCCGTCCATGACGTCGCATCAGGGCGACCGGAAAAAGGGAGACGCCCGGATGCTGGAATATGTCGACCGGTCATACCTGCGCGACGGCGATTTCGCACGCACGCTGTACCTCAGCCAATTGATGCAGGCCGAAGGGATGAAGACGGCGATGGAGGCGCATCGGCGCAACATGCCCTACTGCATGGGGTCGCTCATTTGGCAGCTCAACGACGTATGGCCCTGCGCCAGCTGGTCGGGAATCGACTATTACGGCCGGTGGAAAGCCATGCACTACTTTGTAAGGAAAGCGTGCGAACCGGTCGTCGTCTCCCCTTACATCCAAGGCGATACGCTCGACATTTTCGTCGTCTCCGACCTGCGGAAGCCGCTCCGGGGAGTAATGAAACTCACGCTGACGGATTTTTCAGGCAACAAGCTGAAAAGCAGCTCCCACCCCGTGACCGTCGGAGCCGCCGCATCGCAGCGTGCGCTCCGGTACGGCGTACGCGATTATCTGGACGGTGCAGACCCCGGCAACGCGGTGCTGGTCTGCGAATTCCGGTCCGACAAGACCGCGTACCGGGCTTTGCAATATTTCGAGACGATGAAAAACGCCGCACTCCCGGCCGCGGCGGTCCGCATCCGCGCCGAGAAGCCCGACGCAGCGACCTGCCGGATTACGGTGAGCAGCGACAAACTGGCGAAGAATCTCACCCTGCATTACAAGGGTACGGCGGGAATCTTCTCCGACAACTATTTCGACCTGCTGCCGGGCGAAAGCCGGAGCGTCACGCTTACGGCGCCGGAAGATGCCGCAGAGATCCTGCGACACATCGAATGTATGGCACTCAATCCTGAAACCACAATCATAAAGCTATGATGCACCTGAAACGAATCACGCTGCCCGCAGGCTTCGCAGCCCTCGCCATTTCGCAGGCGGCAGCCAGACCGGCCGCTCCGGTCCCGGTCGCCCGCAACGGCGAAAAACCGCGCAACGTCATCTTCATCCTCAGCGACGACCACCGCTACGACTTCATGGGGTTCACGGGAGCCGTTCCGTGGCTGCAGACCCCGGCGCTCGACCGCATGGCCCGCGAAGGCGCCTGCCTGAAAAATGCGTTCGTGACCACATCGCTCTCCTCGCCGAGCCGGGCCTCCATCCTCACCGGTCTGTTTACGCACACCCATACCGTCGTGGACAATCAGGCACCGAAGCCCGACGATCTGGTCTTTTTCCCGCAGTACCTCCAGCAGAACGGATACCGCACCGCCTTCTTCGGCAAATGGCACATGGGCAATCAGGACGACATGCCCCAGCCCGGATTCGACCATTGGGAGGGATTCCGCGGACAGGGGACCTACTACGACACGGTACTGAACATCAACGGCGAGCGCGTAAAGTTCGATCCGGAACTTTACTCCACCGACATACTGACCGACCACGCCATCGACTTCGTACGCGACAACGAAGAGGGTCCGTTCTTCATCTACCTCTCCTACAAATCGGTACACTCCGGGTTTCAGCCTTCGCCCTCCCGCAAAGGGATGTACAAGGACGAAAAAGCGGTCTATCCGCCGTCGTTCAACGTGCCGGAGTACGGAATCCCCCGACTGCCCAGCAAGGATGCGGACGGCAGGCCGCTCGCAGGACGGGGCTGGTACGGCGAGAGCCGGCTCCCCGACTGGGTAAAGAACCAGCGGGAAAGCTGGCACGGCGTCGATTACCAGTATCACGGCGCACTGCCGTACGAGGAGGACTTCCGCAATTACTGCGAGACGGTGACCAGCATGGACGACGCCATCGGGCGGCTGCTGGATTTTCTGCAGGCCGAAGGGCTGGACGAATCGACTCTGGTGATCTATATGGGCGACAACGGCTTCACGTGGGGCGAACACGGACTGATCGACAAACGCAACTTCTACGAACCCTCCGTACGCGTGCCGATGCTGGCCTACTGTCCCGAACTCATTCCGGCGGGCCGCACGGTGGAGGAGATGGTGCAGAACATCGACGTCGCCCCCACGATCATGGCCGCCTGCGGACTCGCCAAAGCGCCGCAGATGTGCGGCGAGTCGTTCCTGCCGCTGCTCAAGGGCGGCACGGCAGCCGACTGGCGCAAGCGCATCTATTACGAATACTATTGGGAATATGCGTTCCCCCAGACTCCGACCGTTTTCGGAGTGCGCACCGACCGCTACAAATACATCCGTTACCACGGCATCTGGGACACCAACGAGTTCTTCGACCTGCAGGAAGACCCCTACGAGACGGTGAACCTGATCGACCGTCCGGAGCTGCAGGATACGATCCGCTCGCTGGCCAACGACCTCTACGACTGGCTCGAAACGACCGGCGGCATGCAGATTCCGCTCAAACGGAGCGTTTATTACCGGCACGGCGACCATCGCAATGCGAAAACTTATTAAATTTGTATTCTAAAACCTCACCGATGAACCGACTTCTGGCAATTCTCCTCTGCGGAACGACCCTCTGCACCGCCGCAGCCGCTTCCGAACGGAACGCTCCGGCCGACCAATTCGTCAACGCCCTGCGAAGGCTTCCCGCACGAGCCACCTCCTACTCTTACAGCTCCGAACAGGACGCCCTTGCGGGCGACCGCACGCTGTCGCGCATCCAATCGCTCGACGGCATGTGGAAATTCCGTTTCGCCGAAGACGTCTCCCGAAGCCCCGCGGATTTCTGGCTCCCCGGAGCCGACCTGACCGGCTGGGACGAAATACCCGTCCCTTCGTGCTGGGAGATGCAGGGCTACGGCTACCCGATCTATACCAACGTCGTCTATCCCTTCGAATTCAAGCCGCCCTACATCACGCGCGACAATCCCACGGGCTGTTACGTCCGCACCTTTTCGGTGCCGGAAGCGTGGAGCGGCAACCGTGTGACCCTGCACTTCGGGGGAGTCTATTCCGGATTCTACGTCTGGGTAAACGGCGCCTTGGCCGGATATGCGGAAGACAGCTGCCTGCCCAGCGAATTCGACATCACCGGACTTTTACAGCCGGGAGAGAACAGACTGGCCGTCCAAGTATTCAAATGGACCGACGGAAGCTATCTCGAAGACGCCGACCACTGGCGCATGGCGGGCATTCACCGGGAGGTCTTCCTCTCGGCCAAGCCCGATGCCGCGATCGGCGATTTCGGCGTCAGGACGATCTTCGACGCCGACATGCGCGACGCGCTGCTGCAAATCCGTCCGGCAATAGATTTGCGCGAAGGGGTCTCCGCCGCAGGCTGGCAACTCGGCGCACGGCTTTACGCACCCGACGGAACCCCTTCCGGGCGTGAACTGACGCTGCCCGTCGAAGAGATTCTTGCGGAAGCCTATCCCCAGCGCGACAACGTCTATTTCGCCCTGCTGGAAGAGCGTATCACCGCACCCGAAAAGTGGAGCGCCGAGAATCCCGCACTCTACACGCTGGTGCTGACTCTCCGCGACGCCGCCGGAAAACTCGCCGAAGCCCGCAGCTGCAAGGTCGGATTCCGCGACGTCCGCCTGCGCGGCCGCGAAATGCTCGTCAACGGCGTGCCGGTAAAGCTCTGCGGCGTGAACCGGCACGACCATGACCAATATGGCGGCAAAACCGTTTCGCGCGAATCGATGGAGGAGGACGTCCGCCTTATGAAACGGCTCAACATCAACTCCGTACGCACGTCGCACTACCCCAACGACCCCTATTTCTACGAACTCTGCGACCGTTACGGCCTTTATGTCGTCGATGAAGCCAACATCGAAACGCACGGCAAAGGCGGCCTGCTCTCGAACGATCCGCAATGGATTACGCCTTTTCTCGAACGCGTAAGCCGGATGGTCATCCGCGACCGCAACCACCCGTCGGTCATCATGTGGTCGCTGGGCAACGAATCCGGCTGCGGCCCGGCGCACGCGGCTGCGGCAGGCTGGGCCAAAGATTACGACCCGACCCGCCTGATCCATTACGAAGGAGCGCAGGGACAGCCTATGCACCCGCTTTACGTTCCGCTGAAACGGACTTCGGCCGCAGCCTTTACCAGCGTAATGGCTGCGGACAACCAGCCCGCCGCCGGACAGGTCAAGAAGCCGCAAAACGGCGGCAACCCCACCGACCCTGCCTATGTCGATGTCCTCAGCCGCATGTATCCGACCGCCGCGCAGCTCGAACAGATGGCCCTCAACCCGATGCTCGACCGCCCCGTGATGATGTGCGAATACGCCCATTCGATGGGCAACTCCACCGGCGGACTGAACGACTACTGGAAACTCATCCGGACACACGCCGGACTGCTGGGCGGACACATCTGGGACTGGGTGGAACAGGGACTGGTGAAAAAAGACGCGCAGGGACGCACCTACTGGGCCTACGGCGGCGATTTCGAACCGGCCGGAGAACATAACGACGCCGCTTTCTGCTGCAACGGCATCGTCAATCCCGACCGTACGCTGAAACCCGCCGCACTGGAGTGCAAATATGTCTTCCAGCCCGTCGAGTTCACGGCTTCGGACCTTGCGGCCGGAAAGATCGCAGTCCGCAACCGCAATTTCTTCGCCGGGACCGAACGCTATGACTTCACATGGGAAATCTCGACCGACAAGGGCGTGCTCCAGCACGGCAGTTTCGAGGTGCCGCCGACCGCCGCCGGCTGCCGCTCCGAAGCCGCGATCGCATTCCGGCTCTTCAAACCGGAACCCGGCGCCGAATACCTGCTCCGGGTGCAGGCCCGCGAAAAGCGCCGTACGCCGTACGCCGAAGCCGGATACGCAGCCGCCGAGGAGCAGTTTGCACTGCCCGTTTACAAAGAGCCGGTCCGGAGTGCGCCCAAAGGCAGGGCAAGCGTCGCGCAGGATGACGAGTTCATCGTGCTGAGCGCCGCCGGCTCCCGCACCGAGATCGACCGCCGCAGCGGGTACGTCGTCTCGCACTCGGTGCGCGGATGCAAACTGATAAGCGCCCCGCTGCGCCCCAATTTCTGGCGCGCCTCCACCGACAACGACTGGCGCGGCTGGCGCGTCGGGAAAATCGCAGGATGCTGGAAAGAAGCCCCCGAAAGATTGCAGACCGTCTCCGTACGAATCGACGAATCGGCGGGTTCGGTCACCGTCGAGAAGGCGATACCCGACAGCGTCCGGCTGACGCTGACCTATACCCTCGACGGCGCAGGGGCCTTGGCCGTGGATTACAAGCTCGACATCTCCGACCGGATGCCGGAGCCGCTGCGCGTCGGACTGCAAACCTGCGTCCCCAACACGCTGGAGCGAATCGCCTATTTCGGAAAAGGTCCGCAGGAAAACTATTCGGACCGCTGCGAAGGCGCCTTTCTGGGACTTTACCGCAGCACGCCCGAAAAATTCATGCACAGTTACATCACCCCTCAGGAAAACGGCAACCGCTGCGACGTCCGCTGGCTCTCGCTGACAGCTTCCGACGGCCGGGGCGTTCAGTTCGTCGGGGCCGAACCGCTGAGCGTATCGGTATGGAATTGCACGCAGGAGAGTCTGGACAAGGCGCGCCACAGCAACGAAGTCGAACCTTTGGCCGATGCTCTGACCGTCAATATCGACCGTACGCAGACCGGTGTCGGCGGCACGGACACTTGGAGTCTCAAGGCCCGGCCTTCGGATCAGTACCGGCTGCTGGAGAAACACTACGCCTGCCGGTTCACGATCATCCCCTGCAACGGCGAAGCCGAAACGATACGCAACGGCCGCAGCCTGTTCAGGAACCAATAAGTCACTGCAATTTCCGCCGTCCAGACACGAGCGGCAGAAAGTCACGGAACATTCATTACGCCCGGCCGAAATTCGGCCGGGCGTAATGTCAATACCACCGGAGATCCGGCAAAAGTATCGGGTGTAAAAAAGATCAAAAATCGGCCGATTCGTACAATGTACGGATTTTTTGCTACCTTTGTTAAGTCACCTAACTCCGAAAGTCCCGTCCATCGATGAATCCCGTCCGCCCGCGGAACGGCGGCTGCGGTCTCCGGCTGCAAATTCCTGCCGCGCCCCTCATGCAATTCCCGCGTCCCTGCAACCGACAATGCAGGGCCGTCACTTATTTATCCTAACCTCAAAATCATGATGAAAAAATTCGCCCTTTGGAGCCTCGCGCTCCTGCTGACGTTCGCCGCCGCATGCAGCGACTACGACGACACCGACCTGTGGAACAGCGTGAACGACATCAAAAAACGCGTCGAAGCGCTCGAAACCGCCGTCGCCAAACTCAACTCCGACGTTTCGGCCATGCAGACGCTGATCGAAAAACTCAACGAAAAGGTCTACGTCTCGAAGGTCGAAACCAACGCCGACGGCTCCTACACGATCTACTTCACCGACCCCGAAAACACCAAAATCACGATCACCGACGGAAAAGACGGCGCCGCGGCACCCGTAATCGGCGTTGCGAAGGATACGGACGAGATCTACTACTGGACCCTGACATCGGGAGAGGGAGAGCCTGAATGGCTGCTGGCCGACGGCAAAAAAATCCCCGTCACGGCCGCCGCCGTCGTGCCCCTGCTGAAGATCGACGACAAGGGATTCTGGATCATCAGCTGCGACAAGGGCGCGACGTGGAACTACATCACCGACGACAAGGACCAGCCGGTTTCGGCGCTGGGTCAGGGCGGCGTGAGCGACTCGTTCTTCAAGGAGGTGACGCAGGACGGCGCATACGCCTATTTCACGCTCATGGACGGCACGACGATCACCGTAGCCATGCGTTCGGATTTCTACCTGCTCGTCAAAATGGCCCCGGCGCTTGGCACCTACGCCTACGGCGAGAACAAAACCTATGAGACCGAAAGCGTGGGCGTGAACGACGTCGTGCTGACCAAGCCCACCGGCTGGGTCGTTTCGTACGCCGACGAGGTGCTTACGATCAAAGCCCCCGCCGAAGAGGCCGTCTGCGAAACGGAAGGCGAAATCGCCGTCATCTACTTCGGCGACAACGACCGCAGCTCGCTGGTAAAGATGAAGGTCAAGATCGACAAGGATTACACGGGCGTAACCGAAGGCGACAACTTCACGCTCGAAATCACCGAAGTCGGGGACACCCGCGTCAGGGCCGCCATCACGCCGAAAGATCCCGAAATGTCCTATTACGTCTATCCCTACGATCCGGCCAAGAGCGACGAGGCATGTATCACCCAGCTCCAGAAGCGTTTCAAAGCCGACATCGCCGACGGACCGGAATATGTGGATTACTTCTTCAAAGGTGCCAAAACCGACTACAGATACAGCGGCCTGACGCCCGGCGAGAGCTACGACCTCTCGGTGGTCGGCGTAAAATACGACCTGACGGCCAAGACGCTCGACATCGTCACGCCGCTCATGCGGGTTCCCTTCAGCACCAAAGTCCCCGAAATCATCAACACGGCCTATCTGATGACCCTCTCCGACATTTCGTGGTACGGGGCGAAGTGCGCCGTCCATCCTTCGGACGACCTGCCCTACTTCTGCACGTTCGTCAAGAAATCGACTTTCGACACGGCCTATGACGACGCCGATTTCGCACAGACCTACATCGACGACCGTTACCTCTGGCCCTATTACGGCGAGCTGAGCGACGGCATCCTGCTCTGGAGCGACTTCACCGCAACGGGCGACCTCGCATTCTCCTCGCCGGGATTCGTGCGGCGCGATCCGCTCTATATCTCGGAGGATATCTACCCGCTGGAAGCCAATACCGATTATTACGCCGTGGCGTTCGGCTGCAACGAAAACGGCGAATTCTCGAACAGCCGCGTCTCGCGCAAGCTTTTCCATACCAAAGCCTTCACGCCGACCGAAGCGTGCACCTTCACCATCGACGTAACCGTGGACAAGCAGGATCTCGCGATCAAGGTGATCCCTTCGGACAAAAACACGAGCTACATCACGTTCTTCGACGAGCGGGACACCTACCGCGACAATTTCGCCACGCCGCGGCAATATCCGCCCTACGACCTCTACTGGCGCATGCAGGGACTGGAAGCGGGACAGACGATCGGGGACGACGACTGCTTCTACACGGGCGACGCGGCTTACAACGTCGTAAGCCTGAAAGCCGCATCGGCCTACATCGTCTTCGCGTACGGATGCTCCGCCGACGGCAGAATCACGACCGAGCCGGAGATCGTCGAGGTCCACACCAAGGGAACGGTGGACCAGCCCGACCTGAACTCGGCCGCCAAGCGCCGCCGCACGGTCAGCGCACGGCCCGCATACCGTGTGATCCGCTGACGGGAATTGCAGACATAAGGAAGCCGGACTTAAAAAAGTCCGGCTTCTTGTTTAACCGACACCACATCAAATTCGCAAACGGCCTCGATCCATTCCCAAGCGATCCCCGCAATAACAACCGGCCCTCCCATTACCGTCCGCCGAAGTACAAACCCTCCGGGAGGACCCGAAACAGGCCCTCGCTCTGAAGAAAAACTCAGAGAAAGGAAGACAGTCCGGAAAAGCCAGTACCAAAACTCCGGAAAAGCCCCGTTCCCCCAAAAACTCCCATTCGGGAAAGCCCTCCTCCGGGAAGACCGGCTTCTGCCCCCCCCGGAAAGCACTGAGCGGCACCCAGCGCAAAGCCCCTCCGCACCCGCAAGAAGCCACAGGCTGCGGTCAGCGGCAGCTGAACGAGACGCTTTGCCGCGCCCCGTGTTCGTCGATAACGGTCAGCCGGTGCGCACCGGGAGCGGGACGGACGGATATCTTGTGTTCGAGGGTCGTCGCGCCGATATAATTGTCGTCGATATGCCAGTATAACACGGCGTTGCGGTCGCGGTGTATGGCCGTGAAGACCAGACTCTGCGCCTCGCCTTCGAGCGATTTGGGCGCCACCAGCACGCGCCCCGGCTGGGGATAGACGATGTCGATCGGATTGCCGCCCGCCCCGCTGCCCGAAAGTCCCGGATGCAAAGGCGGCAGCGGACGGTAGTCGGGATGCTGCTTCCTGTAATACCACTCCTGCGCGGGCGGCAGGATAAACATCGGCATCCGGACGATCTGCGCCGGGTCGTAACAGTCCGCGGTCACCCGGTAGCGGAGGTCGCGGCTCAGATTCACGATCCGGTGGTAGGGACAGACTTCGCCGGCGGCAGCCGTGCGGGGAATCATCAGCGTATCGCGGTCGGGGCACACCTGCGAGGCCAGGAATCCGCTTTGGCGGCATACCACGGCGGGTTCCAGGTCGCCGTAAGGCTCCGCGAACCACTCGCTTCCGGGCAGCAGGCCGA